>Ga0326727_10002061_pt1 | contig 70978 bp, 63 predicted proteins | sample MB2enrmetagenome_FD_207643 | JGI IMG/M metagenome (GOLD analysis project Ga0326727, IMG submission 207643) | Lab enriched peat soil microbial communities from McLean, Ithaca, NY, United States - MB29MY | ecosystem: Environmental > Terrestrial > Soil > Wetlands > Peat | place: USA: New York...
AAACGCGTTCGGCATGTGCCATCAGCAACCCCTTCGACGGAACGAGGCCACCCGGATTAAATTCGTGCGCCATCCTCGTGATGTCATACGTAAGGAATTCACGATAGACGTTATGACGCTCACTGTAGTGCCGAAGGATCGACCAACATGCCGCATGCGCGCAGACGGCAATGTCGCAGTGTTGATCCATCGACGGAAATCCCTGGACCTTCAACGTGAGACCAAGGAGGTGGACTTTGTGGTACGCGGCTATAATGAGCCGGCAGGCACCCCTTCGAATGTCCGGCGTCAGGACGGTACGTCCTATGGTCGTAGAACCCGTCGGCCGGAGAACCAAATACCCAAAATAATGGTCAGTGACGCGGTTATCGCGGCTATCCGCGCAACTCAGTCTCAGTGTTTTCTCGTCGAAAGTCACGGCCCCATCGAAGAAATGGAGGCGTACGCAGTCGGCCCGATAGCCTTGGCCTTTCTTCGCGTAAAATTGGTAATAAGTGCTTCGGTAATCTTTATCGTTATAATTCGATTCTATAAGCACCGCCTTGACTGCACTCGATATCCCATCAGGATCGGCAAGCGTTTTCGCGACGTGCGCCGGCCCGTACTCTGGCGAGATGTGTTTTTCGAGCTGAGGGAGGTCGGTGCTGGAGTTTAACGGAATCCACGTGTACATTTAGATGCCCCCGCCTGGTCGCCCGGCCAAAACGGCTGGCTGCTTCCCATGCTAGTGTTGTCCGGTAGATTCATGAGCATCAGTCCCCTGTCCTCCCCTTGGTCTCGGTAACCGCGTAACGCACTCTTGATCGCGCCCCTGCCGCGGAACGTTCGAACCGCAGAGCCTCGTCGGCCTCGACAGTCCGACGCAAAGAGCGTACTCTGAAACCTAAACGTTAATCACACCAGCCTAATGTGACCAGTGTCCCGTCGGTATCTTAGATCCCGATCAAACAGACGCAAATGCTGAGCCCAATGCATTGTGCGGAAACTCACCGCACAATTGGATATCTCCGATAAAATCGGCCTTTTTCGGCTTCGACATGAGTTTGCTTTGGGGGTAAGGTGAAGAAATCGTTGTGAGCGCCGTGCGCCCGAATTTGGATAACATCTTCAGAATATTACACCGCCTCCCTACTGTCAAACAGAGAAAAACGATACTTCCAATACAATTCAAGCGCAGCCGCTCGCTCATGATCTTATGAAATCATGAGATGATGACACTATGATTTAACATGACGGAAACTGGAACTGTTAAGGCAGAGTCCACTGGCGGCTGTCTTTGCGGCGCAGTGAAGTATGAAATCCGAGGCCCCATGGGAGGCGTAATAAATTGTCACTGCAGCAAGTGCCGCCGATTTCACGGAAATGTGGCCGCCTACACCGAAGTGAAGAGATCGGACCTGCTGTTCACAAATCAGGAAGGGCTAAAATGGTACCGTTCGATAACTGACGAGACTCCCAATGTGCACCCGGGTTTCTGTAAGGAATGCGGTTGCAGCTTATTCTGGGACGTCAGGGGCACGTGAGAAACCATATGGGTTGCCGCCGGCACTCTGGACCTCCCCACTAACATCAAGACGCTTGCTCATGTCTGGTTATCCCAGGCAGGTGACTATTACGAGATTACAGACGGTTTGCCGGGTTATCCGGAATCGCACCGGGACCTGTCGACCGGTTAAAAACCAAGGGGATGAAAGCCGGTCCCATTGGGAGTGAAGTTTTTAACCCGTGTCCATCCACCCCGCTACGCTCCTCCATCCGTGGTCGTGAATTAAGGAATTTGTTTTTTTTCCATTCACCCACTCACCTATTCACCCATTCACCTGCTTTTTTCTAAACCACCATCGGCATAATCAGGCTCAAATACCCGGGGTCTTCGGGGCTGATGAAGATGCCGCCATGGAACTGGTCCAGCCATTCAAACCTGATTGTCTGGCTTTCCATGACTGAAATGCTGTCCAGGATATATTTCACGTTAAATGCTATGCTGAAATCTTCGCCGTCGTAGTCGATATCGATAACGTCGTCGGCGTTTCCGAGCTCCGGGTTTCCGGATTCAAGTTGCAGCGAGTTCTTGCTGATGTTGAATTTGACATGCCTGTAGGTAAGGTCGGTTAATACTGCCACCCGTTTAAGGGCCGGGAAGAGGACGTCTGTTGCTACCGATATTCCAAAAGGCCTTTCTGCCGGAATAATCATTTCATATTCCGGAAATTCCGCATCGAGCAAAAGAGTGCTGAGAAACGTGTTCGGAGTTCGCAATACGAGCGATTTTTCATCCAGTCCGATGGACGCCTCGGTTTCCTTCTCGAGCAGCCGATTAATTTCCTGGACCGCTTTTCGGGGTATTATGATCTCCCTGGCTATCTCCAGCCCCGGGAAAGCGCTTTCGGGGGCTTCATAGTAGGCAAGCCTGTGCCCGTCGGATGATACGAAACGGAAACCACCCTCTTCGGTGGTATGCCATAGAAGCCCGGGCGCGGTAAATGTTTCCTCTTCCATCGGAATACCGTAGAATGTCTTTTGGAGCGCGCGCCTGAAGACGGCAGTATCGCAGTTCTTGAGCGGCATATCCTGATAGAGATTTATGTTTGGGAAATCTTCGGACGGAATGGTGGAAAGTTCGAATCTGGAGCGTCCGGCCTTGATAAGGAGTCTACTGTTGGCGGTTGCTTCAAGGGATATTTTATCCTGGGGGATTTCGCGTACGATCTCCAGAAGCTTCCGGGCGGAGGCGGTAGTTTTGCCCTCCGTTTTTACCTGCGCTCCCAATTTTGTCCAGACGTTCAGCTCCAAATCGGTTGCTGAAAACTCTACGGTTCCATCCTGGGCTGCTTTTATCAGGCAGTTATTCAGAATGGGCATTGTGGACTTTTTTTCGGTGGTGCTTTGGATCCTTTGAAGGGCCTGGATAAGGCTTGCCTTTTCCACCTGGAGATTCATGGTATCCCTCGATTCGATGTTTTTATTGTTTTTATCTTTTTAAGTATGAAAAGAGACCATAATATTAGTAAGGGGTATTCAGATTGTCAAAAAGTTTGTTAACCTGCCGAAATTACGGTGCATATGAGTTAACAATCCATTGACGGTTTCTGTGCTGAGTGGGAAAAGAGGCTTCCGGCAGGGTAGTTTCTTACATTCTCTGAACAATTGGTGAACACTATCTTTACGGAAACTGACCATGTTTTGAAGAGTCGGTGCGAGCCGTAATTATTTTTTGAGAACCCCCGTGTTTCAAAGGGGTTGCGATTACAAATTCCAGGATGTAAGCTGACCGGAAAAAGGCCGTTTATTGCTATGCAGTCTCCACATCATCTTCGCGAAGCGCCTTGAAAGACCGGCCGGGGAGGATAACGCCATGAGTAATTCGGATAAATTCGAAAACATGGACGCTGGCCAGGGCCGGAATATGGAAGCGGAGGGGAAAAAGGATATAATTTTTGAAGATATTTTGCGCGCCCGTCTGGAAGGGGCCTTTATCTCTCCGTGTGGAACCGAAGGCGCCAGGTGGGAAGGTTTTCCCGAGTGGCCTGAAGAATTTCCGTATGACATTTATGGCGCTGAAAAAGGTGACAAACAGGATGAAACCTGAGCCTGCGGGAATGTCTTGATATCGGGTGGTGATACTGGAGGTCTGTTCTGGATTTTTATAGTTGCACATACAACATTCTGCTGAAGAGTTTCGGACCGGAAATTATCAATTTTCTCTCCCACAAGTCTTTAAAAGACCCGGAGTTCAAAAGAGGAAGGCTCGGGTTCTACGACGGCCTGACGGTGCCGGCCGGGAAGCCTCGAATCTGGTGTCATGCCGTATCGGTTGGAGAAGCGACCGGCGCAATACCGGTATTGTCCGCGCTGAGAAAAAGATTGCCCAATGCCGGGATTTCCATGACTTCAGGCACTCCTCAAGGCCTTAAATTTGCCCTGGCTCAGCTTCCGCCCGGTATTGCCGTTTTTCCTTTTCCTCTCGATTTTTCCAAATGTGTATCACGAGCGATAAGTACCATTCAGCCGGATCTTTTTATCGATTTCGAGACGGAATTCTGGCCTAATTTCTTTCGCGAACTGAAGGGCAGAAATATACCGGCACTGCTGCTCAACGGTCGCATTTCGCGATCCTCCGAGCGCTTATTCAGATATTTAGCGCCCCTTTTCCGGCCGGTTTTCGAACAGTTTACACATATGGCCATGCACTCGCTGGAAGATATGGAAAGGGCTTTGCGGATCGGCGTTCCGCCCCGGAAAGTGCTGGCGCTGGGGAGTTCTAAATACGAGGGGCTTGCTGAAAAAGCGCGCCCGGAGAGGGCGGAGTTTTGGAAAAAGCTGTTGAGCATCGGAAATCGGCCGGTCCTTATCGGAGGCAGCCTTCGCGGGTCGGAGTCAATCGAGCTGATGCGTGTATTTCAGCAGCTTAGGCATTCATCTGCCGGCCTTCTGGGTATCTTTGCTCCCAGGCACATGAAAAATATCCCTAAGATGTGCGAGTGGCTCGCAAATGAAAACATCCCCTATGATTTGCTCACCCAAATCGAAGACGGCTCGCGCGCCAGGACCGCCCCTGTGGTGCTCGTCGACCGCATAGGCGCACTTTTTGAAATCTATTCGGTCGGTGACCTCATCTTTTGCGGAGGCACTTTTGAACCGGTCGGCGGCCACAATATTTTAGAGCCGGCCGCATGGTCGAAGGCTGTATTTTACGGTCCTCACTTGAAAAAAGTCCTGTATGAACATAGAATCCTGCGCGATTCAGGTGGGAGCTTCCTGGCGCTCGACCCTGACGATCTGCTCGCCAGGTGGAAAAAGTGGGTCGGGGACCTCGATAGTCTGAGAAATCATGGCGCGGCGGCCAATAAAGCCCTAAATTCCCTTAAGGGAGTAGTTGACAGGCAGCTTGAGCTGATTTTGGAATCTGTACCAAAAGTAGGGTGATATGCAGAAAATAGAAGAAATTCTCCTTGAGTTCAAAAACGGCGAAAAAGGTATGCCGGAAGTGCTCGAATACCTTGAGAAGCTGCCCTTCGAAGACCTCTGTTTTGCCAAGGTGGACCACCACCGCTGCCTGCGGCGCGGGTTTGCCGAGGTCATCTACGGAGAGAGCAAAACGGCAGGCCAGATCGCCGCGATTGCCCGATCCATGCTGGAATTCGGTAGCAACATACTGATTACAAGGGTGGATACCGAAAAGGCCGAGGAGGTTATGGCCCTGGTCGGTTCGTTGGACTACCACCCTCAGGCGCGTGCGCTCACGTTGAAACAGGCGCCGTCCGTAAATGTTCCGGAAGGAACGATTCACATAATCTGCGCTGGTTCTTCGGACATGCCGATTGCCGAAGAGGCGGCGCTCACTGCTGAGTTCATGGGCAATAAGGTGCAGCGCAACTACGATGTTGGAATCGCCGGAATCCACCGGCTGCTGAGCGCGTGGGAGGAATTGCGCAAAGGCAGCGTTTACGTGGTGGTCGCCGGCATGGAAGGCGCGTTGCCCAGCGTCGTGGCGGGCATGGTCAAAGGACCGGTGATTGCTGTTCCGACCAGTGTAGGATACGGCGCAAGTTTCGGGGGTGTTGCCGCCCTTCTCGGAATGCTCACTTCGTGTTCTCCGGGGGTAAGCGTGGTAAATATTGACAACGGCTTCGGGGCTGGATATCTGGCCGCGATAATCAACCGGCAATCATATGGACGTGAATAGCCATAAACCCGGTTCAAAACGGGCAGGATGACAAAATTCGAAAGGAAATGGCGTGGGAAGAGAATACAGGCCGAACGTAAGAGAATCCGCGGTGATATCAAAACTCGATCATCAGAAAGAGTCCCAGCGGTATCACGCCATCAATCAGCTTCGTCACAATATTGATGAGCTGGCCGATAGGATCTCGATGAAACTGATCGAAGAACGTCTGATCGAGACCACCAGCAAGGGGGACCTGCAGGACCAGATTCAATTCGCCCTGCAAAAAATCCTCGACTCGGAGGAGTTCGAAATTCAGTACGAGACAGCCAACCTTCGGACCCTGGTTCCGCGTCCGAATTTCGTCAGTCTCTTCGTCACGGCTTTCGTTGTCGAAAAACTCATCGACCACAAATGCATCGTGGACATTTTCGGGACGGACGAGGAAATTTACGCCAGCGTCAACAAGCAGGTAAGCCGGGTCATTCAAATTGACTAAAGCTGAAGCCGGCATGGATATTTTGAATCTCTGTGGATTTTCTCCTATAATCATAGGTGGTTTTAATGTGCCTCATTGGCATATTCTCCTGAGAACTTGTCTGCACTTTATGTCCATCGTACGGGGATCGATTCCGAAAGTATGCCCAACTTAATCGGAGAGCAATCAGATGAACGGCGTCGAAACAAAGGTCCCGCCTAATTTTATCCGCAGCATAATCGCCGATGATGTGAAAAGAGGAAAAAACGGGGGAAAGGTCCTGACCCGCTTTCCGCCCGAACCAAACGGTTATCTGCATATTGGGCACGCAAAATCCATATGCCTTAATTTCGGGCTTGCAGCCGAATTCGGAGGCCTTTGTAATTTCCGGTTTGATGACACCAACCCGGGCAAGGAGGAAGTGGAATACGTCGATTCCATTATGAACGACGTGCGGTGGCTGGGGTTCGACTGGGACGACCGGTTCTACCACGCATCCGATTATTTCGAGCAGTTATACGAATGGGCGATCGATCTTATAAAGGCTGGCAAGGCCTACGTGGACAGCCTGAGCGCCGATGAAATTCGGGAACACCGGGGAACGCTCACCGAACCGGGGAAGCAAAGCCCATACCGTAACCGGGCGGTCGCTGAAAACCTGGACCTTTTTCAACGCATGCGAGCGGGAGAGTTCGACGACGGCGCGCATGTGCTTCGCGCAAAAATAGATATGGCCTCCCCGAACATCAACCTGCGAGACCCGGTGATGTACCGCATCCGCAACATGTCGCATTGGAGGACCGGCGATAAATGGTGCATTTATCCAATGTATGACTACGCTCACGGTCAATCGGACGCGCTCGAAGGTATTACGCATTCCATCTGTACAATGGAGTACGAGGACCACAGGGCGCTCTACGACTGGTATCTGGACAACCTGGACGTTCCGGGTCATCCCCAGCAGATAGAGTTTGCGCGCCTGAATCTGAGCTATACGGTCATGAGCAAGCGAAAGCTCCTGCAGCTTGTTCAGGAAGGCTACGTGGCTGGATGGGACGACCCGAGAATGCCCACCCTTGCGGGTATGAGGCGCCGTGGATACACGCCGGAGGCGATTCGAAACTTCTGCGAAAGGATCGGAGTAGGCAAGCGCGAGAGCCTGGTTGACCTGGCTTTGCTTGAATACTGCGTCCGGGAAAATTTGAACCAGAGCGCACGCCGAGTGATGGGTGTTTTGCGGCCGCTGAAGGTGGTTATCGAAAACTACCCTGCAGACCAGGTCGAGCAGCTCGATGCGGTAAATAACCCCGAAGATGCTTCCGCCGGCATCCGGAAGGTGCCCTTCTCCAAGGTTATTTACATCGAGCGCGATGATTTCATGGAAAATCCTCCCAAGCAGTTCTACCGGCTCTCTGCGGGGCGTGAGGTAAGGCTTCGCTATGCCTATTTCATAAAATGCGTCGATGTTATCAAGGATGAAAAGGGCGAGGTGGTCGAGCTGCGCTGCACTTATGACCCTGCCACCAGGGGTGGAGATTCGCCGCCCGATGGCCGCAAAGTCAAAGCCACTCTCCACTGGGTTTCCGCCGCTCACGCGATAGAGGCCGAGGTCCGGCTTTACGACAAGTTGCTGAATCGGCCCGACCCTTCGGAAGATAAGGATGGATCGAATTTTAAGGACTTTATAGACCCCAATTCACTCGAAGTGATCGAAGCGGCCAAACTGGAGCCGAGCCTCGCCGGAGCGCCCGCAGGTAGCCGGTATCAATTTGAAAGGCTTGGATACTTTTGCGTCGATTCTGACTCCACGCCGGACAAAATGGTGTTTAACCGCACGGTTACGCTTCGCGATACCTGGGCAAAAGTGGCGAAAGCTGAAGGAATAAAGCAGGCGTAAGAAACCGGACAGGCGTTCACAAGCTGAGAATTGGCAACGGGGAACTGACGCTTAAGTTAAATAAATTATTTGTTTTAATGTAGATGTATGATCCGGCCGATAGCTCTATTGAAATCTTAATATAGGAGCAGGCCATGAATATCGTCATAGGTGAGACCGGTAAAATTGGACCCGCAGCTCAACAAAGGCTGGAGAGTGAACCGGTTGCCGTAGAGGCAAGGCTTTTGGAAATCAGGGACAAAAGGGAAACCGCCGGTTCGGGCAACGTTGTTTCGGGCCGCATCATTACGCTTCTCGTCCCTGAAGGGCAGAAGATTCCGCGTGGTGTCGAATCCGGCGAGTACCGTATCTACCTGAGATTCGTACATAGACGCCAGGCCAGATTCTAGTCCGAGCGTAGTGATTATGTACTAGTGCAGGCTTAGCCCCGATTATTGCTCACGACAGGCGCAGGCCTGAGATAGTCCAGCCTCGCCCTTCACCATACTTACTCCCTAATAAATGAATTGAATTTTCCGGATTAGAATGTATTGTGTGCTCGTGTGACGAGACTCAAACAGGCAGGATCACTTATGGCTATAAAAAGAATTGGCGCTTTGGAAAGGACCACCAAAGAAACTCAAATTTCCGCCGAGATTTTGCTCGATGGATCAGGAAGGGCGGAGCTCAATACGGGGGTCCCCTTTCTAGACCACATGCTGACGCTTTTTGCCGTTCACGGGCTCTTCGACCTGAAGATCAAGGCAACCGGCGACCTGGAAGTCGACGCTCACCACACGGTCGAAGACATCGGCATCTGCCTGGGCACGGCGCTTTCAAAAGCCCTGGGCGACCGGGCAGGCATCACGCGCTATGGTCATTTCACGGTCCCGATGGACGAGGCGCTGGCTATGGTCAGCCTGGATCTGTCGAACCGCCCGTTTCTTGTCTATGATACGCCGCCGATGGCCGACCGGACGGGGGAATTTGAAACCGATCTTGCTCCCGAGTTCTTCAGGGCTTTTTGCCAAAACGGAGGGGTCACCCTGCACGTCCGGGTTTTGTACGGCAGCAACACTCATCACATGCTCGAGGCGGCTTTCAAGGCATTCGCCCGCGCGCTGAGTATGGCTATAGCATTCGATCCGCGCAGGAGCGGAATACCTTCATCCAAAGGGGCGCTATAGTGCTGTCCAAACCCTGCCTATACTTTCATCCGTAGCGGCGTCTCTACTGACAACGAAATGGCTCGATTTTCCAAGCCCCTATGAGACCTTCCCAAACTGGGGCAACCCCTGCGCAGGCTTTTCTCCCTCGAGCTGGTAGACTGCCTGGGTCGGGTAGGCCATTTCAATTGCCTCCTCGCGAAACCGTCGCATGATCTCCAGGCAGCTTTCCTGGACCCAGGCCTGGAATTTCCAAAAATCCGGCGGGAAATACCATGCGTAGATCGAGACGTTCAGGCTCCAGTCCTTGAAGCCGTTGAAATGGACCCTTGGGGGGTAGTCGCTGCGCATGCCCTCGTGGCCTTTGAGGATTTCCTCCACAATTCGAACGGCTCTTTCCACCTTCTCGGGCGGAGTTTCGCAAGTCAGCCCCAACTCCATATTCCACCTCAGGTAGGACCGCCTGGCGATGTTTTCCAGGGCCGAGTTGGTGATTCTTTCGTTTGGAATCGAAACCAGGTTACCCGTGAGAGTCCGTATCCTGGTGCTGCGAAACCCGACCCCTTCGACGAACCCGTCGTGTTTATCGATAACGATTCTTTCTCCAACACTGAAAGGTTTGTCCAGAAGGATCGTGAGGCTGCCCAGGAAATTTGAGATCGAGTCTTTACCCGCAAGGGCGAAAGCGAGGCCTCCGATCCCGAGTGAGGCCACCAGCGGTCCCAGCTCGATTCCGGTCATGTTCTGGATAACCAGCATCCCGCCCACAAGCAGTACGAATACCCGCACTGATTTGATGACCAGCGGAACGAGCATGTCATGGATGCTGTTGTCAGTCGAGCTGATCCACTTCTTGATTTTAAGATCGATGGAAAAGATAAACCGGTAGAGGAACCAGAAAAGCGCTATCGTGCCTCCGAGGTCGGCTGCCTTGCCTGCCGCCTTGTGAAAAAGGTTTGCTCCTCCCGGCCCCTCGAAGTAGATCCAGATAGGAGACAAAGCCCAATAGATTCCATAGACCTGGATAAAGATTGTCAGAGGCCGGGATAGGGCCTGCAGGATCAGATCTCCCCATCCGCATACCGGCCCCTGAGTGGCTTTTGCTATCCTCAGGGAAATGACGCTCCGTATGACGCGCTCGATTGCGAACACAAGCAGAATCAACCCCAGGCAGAAAAGCAGCTTCAGCCAGGAAACCTCCCCGAAAGCCCTGGCGTTTATCCACCTGCCATACTTAACGGAAGCCCCGACCGTTACGGCATCTATTTTCTTCCCTAGCGTTTTGCCCGCTTCGTCGATTTTTTCGGCGTCGATGGGGATGGCCTCTTCCAGGCCTGACTGTCCCGTCCCCCCCGGGGACCTGGATTGGCCGACCCCCGGCTGCTGCGAATCCTGTTTCAGGTTGGTATCGGTATTTTGTGCCTGTGCCGGGGCAAATGCAGCCGGTGTCACGGTAAAGCATATTGCAAAGAGCAAGAGGAGACGAGGTACAACTTTTTTAAACAAAACCATTACAGATTCACTCCGGTGTGAGTTAGCCGCCAAAGGAAAAACAATGCGGGATTCTAAAAGAAAGAGAGCCGGATTTCAAGGGAGGGGGTTCTCAGGCATTATCGCATGCCGGCGCACAGCAGGGTTTTGAAGGGTACGGCGGCAAGTCCGCCGCCCCTGGTCCGAAGCTCCGGGGAGTCTCCGGATGAAAACCAGCTATTCATTTCGTTAACACACCCGATCGATCACGATAAATTTTTGCCGTATTTCACCTCCCGGGGTCAGGTAAAATGCCGGTCTTGCCGTTGCCCGGCTTTTCCCGGGGAAGTTTTTGGACTGGCCCTGGAACAGGGGTTACCTTTATTACGGTCGTGTTGCTCACCCCCTGTATCTTCATCTGTTCCTGGAGCGTGTACGCCTTGCGCTCGGGGCTGGGGCTTGTAATAACGTTGTATCCTTTTCCGCCGGGAGCGGTGCGAACAATTGCGCTGTAACCTTTCCTGGCCAGGTCCTTCCGAACTGTTTCGGCCTCCGGCTTGGTTTTATAGGCCCCCCCTACCAGTACGGCATAGTTTCCCGTTGCCGTCGAAGGGGCCGGTTTTGCCGCAAGGGGCTGGCCGGCGGGTTTTGATCCAGGCTTGCCGGGCGCTTTGCGCACTGCCTCGGTCGGTGGCGCTTCGGATACAGTGGTTTTTTTCGGGAACAGGTCTTTTGGCGCAGGTTCTGGCGGCCTGGCAGTTTGGGCAGGCGCCGGCGCCCGTGGGACATTTTCAGGCGCGAAGGTATTGCCTGCGGGGGGCGGCTCCGGGGTGGCCACTTGCGGAGGAGCGGCCGGGGGCATTTCCGGTGGTTTGGGCGGAGGCTGGACCTCGGGAGTCTTCATGGCCTCAGGCGCAACTGCAGGTTCAGGCTTGACCTGTTCCGCAATCCTCTCGGGTGCCGATGGTTCCACCGATTTCGGGACCTCTTTCGTAATCGCCCCCCTTTCCGGCACGGGCCTTTTGGTGACCTCTTTGTTTTTTCCTTTAAAGAGGTAGGGTGTTATCAGCACCAGGAGGACGAGGCACACTGCTGAGATCATCAGATACTTCATATACGGGGGTCCACCGCCTCCACCTTTGCGTAGATTCTTTTGCAAAAAGACCTTCTTTTGCATCTTTGCCCTCCTGTGAATACCGTTCCTAGATTCCTTTGGAACGCTTTATGGCTCTTTCGAATCCCGGCAGCGCCCCTTCGATTGTCCGGTCATCTACGCAGTAGGCGATCCGGATGTGGCCGGGTCCAGCGAATCCCCTTCCAGGCACGCACAGAATGTTTTCTTCCTGGAGGAGCCGAACGAACTCGACATCGTCGGGCAGTGGGCTTTTAGGGAAAAGATAAAAGGCCCCCTGCGGGACGGTCAAATCGTAGCCGAACCCTGTAAGCGCGTCTACGAGCCGGTCTCTTTTTCGTTTGTAGATATCGACGTCCACACAGACTCCCTGGAGCTCGACTACGAGCCGCTGCATGAGGGCCGGTGCGTTCACGAAACCAAGAATCCGGTTTGCCAGTGCGAGGGCGTCCATAATCTTGGTCGCCTCCTCGGCGAAAGGGCCCAGTGCGACGAAGCCGATGCGTTCGCCGGGCAAAGAAAGCTCCTTGGAGTAGGAACTTGCAATAAGCGAATTCGGGTAATGCTGAAAGACGCACGGGACGCAGCAGTCGTCGTAGACGATCTTCCTGTACGGCTCATCGGACACCAGATAGATCAAATGGCCAAACTGGCTGCTCTTTGTCTCAAGAATCTGACCCAGCCGCCCGATTGATTCCTCCGGATACACCTTGCCGGTTGGGTTGTTCGGAGAGTTTATCAGCACGATTTTGGTGCGCGGACCGATCTCTTTTTCCATCCGGTCCAGGTCCAGATTGAAATCCTCAAGAGTTGGAACGGTTTTGAGGACCCCGCCGTGATTGTCCGCGTAAAACGCGTATTCCACAAAATAGGGGGCCGGACAGAGCACTTCGTCACCGGGGTCGAGCAACGCCTTGAAGATGATGTTGAGGCCACCCGCGGCCCCGCATGTCACGATTACCTGGTCGTGTGCCATCGAGACGCAGAATTCCTGGCAAAAATAGGCGGACATGGCCGAGCGGGTGGAAAAAAGACCCGCATTTGGCATGTATGCATGATTGCCGGGCTCTTCGCTTTTGGCCAGCTCTATCAGTTTTTCACGAACTATGTCCGGAGGTGGAACGTTAGGGTTTCCCAAACTGAAATCAAAGACTTTGTCTTCTCCATGGATTTTTTTAAGGCGTGCTCCTTCCTCGAACATCCTGCGAATCCACGAGGATTTTTCCATAAACTGGCTCATCTTTTCAGCAATCGCCATTTCGCCTCCGAGACCTCCGGGAATTTGAGTAAAACCCGCTTACAGCCCGTCTGTTACAGGTAATCTCCGGCACTATAGGAGAGATTTGCGTCGTTATGCAAGCATTCTATCGGTTTGAGATGAGCTTTTTCAACCAGTCAACATCGTTAATTCCGGGAGCCTCTCGAGGCGATGGACCAGGCAAATCTTTCGCCCTTCACATTTTTCTTGCCTTCTGTATCGATTTAATGTCAATAAGGGAGCTCAAAATCGCAACTGATCCCCATACCCTACTTTTTCGAAATGCTGCGCTTGGTCTAGTTCTCCTTGACGAATCCTTGTTTCAGGGTTAAGAATCAGCTCTATTTTTTTGCTTAAGCCGTGTGGAAGGCATTTCGATTCTAAACGGGTTCCACCAATCCGATTCGCAGCCTCCCTCAATCTCCATCAGGAGGAAGTATGACAGAAAAAGCATCTGACAAGGGTACGGTCGGTTCAGTCCTGGTCGTCGGCGGCGGCATAGCCGGCATGCAAGCCGCACTGGACTTGGCTAATTCAGGATATTTCGTCCACCTGCTCGAAAAAGGTCCGGCAATCGGCGGAGGCATGTCCCAACTGGACAAGACCTTCCCTACCAACGAATGCGCGATGTGAATTATTTCTCCGAAGCTGGTCGAGGTCGGCCGGCATCTGAACATCAACCTTCTCACCAATTCTGAGGTTGACAGTATCGAAGGCGAAGAAGGACGTTTTGAGGTAAAAGTCCGCAGGCAGCCGCGCTATGTCAGCATGGATAAGTGTATCTCATGCGGGGCCTGTGCGGAGAAATGCCCGAGCTCGGTGATAGACGAGTACAATGCGGGAATGGGTAAGCGCAAAGCCATATACAAATACTACGCTCAGGCGATTCCTTCCGCGTACGGCATTGACGCGAAGAGCTGCCGCCAGCTTGGGCAGGGCAAAAGATGCGGCGTGTGCGCCAAGGTTTGCCCGGCCGATGCGATCGAATACGACCAGAAAGAGGAGATACTCGATCTCGAGGTGGGAGCGGTAATCGTTTCCAGCGGCTTCAAGGCTTTCGACCCCGGGCGGTTCGATACCTACAACTATGCGGACCATCCCAACGTGGTAACCGCCCTCGAATTCGAGCGGCTTCTCAGTGCGGGTGGTCCGACCACGGGGCACCTCGTAAGGCCCTCCGAGTTGCATCGCGAGGCACGGATCGAGTTGGCGGAAAAAGAACTCAAAAAGCTCGAAAAGCAGGCCCGCCCGGAAGATGCGGAGAAGACCGAAGAGTTGCGTACCGAAATCGCGGACATGCAAAAGCTCCAGACACACGAACAACCAAAGCGCATTGCCTGGCTCCAGTGCGTCGGGTCCCGCGATACCAGCCACTGCAACAACGGTTACTGCTCAGGCGTATGTTGCATGTATGCGATAAAAGAGGCCGTGATAGCCAAGGAACACGCCAAAGGCGATCTCGATGCGGCAATCTTTTTCATGGACATGAGGACTTTCGGCAAGGAGTTCGAGCAGTATTACACGCGGGCCAAAAATAACGGAATCAGGTTCTTACGCTCCCGCGTTCACACGTGTGACCCGATTCCCGGAACCGATAATCTTCAGCTCAATTATGTGAGCGAAGCCGGGGAAATAATGTCCGAAGAATTCGATATGGTTGTCCTTTCAGTGGGCCTTGAATCCTCCCCGGATGCCAATGGGCTTGCCGAAAAGATCGGCTTCGATCTGGATCACTATCGTTTCGCCAAGACCTCGAGCTTTACTCCCGTGGCGACCTCAAAGCCCGGGATTTACGTATGCGGCGTTCTGCAGGGCCCCAAGGACATACCTCTTTCGGTTATGGAAGCCTCGGCTGCCGCAGGCGCTGCCGCGAGCAGACTATCCGGGTCCCGGAACACGCTCGTCCGGGAAAAGGTATTCCCACAGGAGCGCGACGTACGCTCCGAGTCCCCCAGGGTCGGCGTATTCGTCTGCAATTGCGGCATAAACATATCCAGTGTGGTAAGGGTTCCGGAAGTCGTCGAGTACGCAAAGACGCTTCCAAATGTCGTCTACGTACAGGAAAATCTCTTCTCCTGCTCCCAGGATGCCCAGGATAAGCTGGTGCATGTCATAAAGGAGCAGAACCTCAACCGCGTGGTCGTTGCCGCCTGCTCGCCGCGCACGCATGAGCCGCTCTTTCAGGAGACGGTACGTAACTCGGGTCTCAACAAATACCTGTTCGAGCAGGCCAATATCCGCGACCAGTGTTCGTGGGTGCACGCAGACGAGCCGGATGCGGCAACCGAAAAGGCCAAGGACCTGGTACGGATGGGAGTCTCCCGCGCTCAACTCATAGAACCGCTTGACATGCCCTCGGTTCCTGTTACCCCGGCGGCGCTTGTGGTCGGCGGCGGAGTGGCCGGGATGGTGAGCGCCCTCACCCTGGCAAATCAGGGCTTCGAGGCCTTCATCGTAGAGGCCAAAGATAAGCTGGGCGGGCATGCACTGAAACTGCGCACTACGTGGAAGGGCGAGGACGCCCCCGAGTATGTCCGAAATCTGGTCGCCGAAGTCGGCCGGAGCGAGAAGATCAAGGTTTTTCTCAACTCCAGTATCAAAGCGACCTCGGGCTATATCGGCAACTTCAGCACCACGGTGGCGTCGAACGGCCAGGAGAGCCAGATCGCTCATGGCGTAACCATTCTTGCAACCGGCGCCCATGCGTTTAAACCTGAGGAATACCTTTACGGAAAGAACAGCCGAGTCTTCCGATGGCACGAACTCGAGGAGGCCTGGGATACCGATACGGTAAAGAACGCCCAGAGCGCCGTGTTCATCCAGTGCGTCGGATCACGTGAGGAGGGGCGGCCGCATTGCAGCAAGATATGCTGCACGTTCTCGGTTCAGAAGGCCGTAGAGCTGAAAAAGCGCGACCCGGAAATGGATGTTTACATCATTTACCGTGATATTCGTACATACGGGGAGCGCGAGGATTTATACCGGGAAGCCCGCGGGCTCGGGGTCATCTTTATTCGCTACGACCTTGAAAACAAACCGGTGGTCACGGAAACTCCTGACGGGAAGCTCGAAGTGAGCGTTGTGGACCACGTGCTTCGCCGTCCGATTGTCCTCACGCCCGATTTCATCAATCTGGCGACGGCCATCCACACCGTAGGGGCGGAGGAACTGGGGCAGCTCTTCAAAGTCCCGCTCAGCCAGGACAAGTTCTTCCTCGAAGTTCACATGAAGCTGCGTCCGGTGGACTTCGCAACCGACGGGATCTTTATGTGCGGACTTGCGCACTACCCGAAGCCGATCGATGAGAGCATCGCCCAGGCTCAGGCTGCGGCGGCACGCGCCGCAACCGTACTTGCCCGCAAGACCATCGAGGTCGAAGGGGTGGTGTCGAGCGTGGACGAATCGCTTTGCCGAGGGTGCGGCAAATGCGTTGCGGTATGTCCTTACGGCGCCCCGCTGTTGATCGAAAAAGCGGAAGGCGTACAGGTTTCCACTATCCAGGAAGCGCTCTGTAAAGGGTGCGGGGCCTGCGCGGTGGCATGTCCGACCGGCGCGGCCTCCATCAGGCATTTCAATGATGCAGAAGTGCTCACAATGGTCGATGCGGCGCTGTCACAATAGATAACCACAAGGAAGATATAATGAGTGCGGATTTCAACCCGAGAATAATAGCTTTTTGCTGCAACTGGTGCGCTTACGCCGGTGCGGACCTTGCCGGGGTAAGCCGTATACAGTACCCGCCTAATATCCGGGTCATCCGGGTGATGTGTTCAGGGCGGGTCTCCCCGGACTTCATCCTGAAGGCTTTTCAGAAGGGGGCTGACGGCGTCCTGGTGAGTGGCTGACACATCGGCGACTGCCATTACCTGGACGGTAATGAAAAAGCTTCCCGGATAGTTGAAATGACCCGCGAACTGCTCGGTCTGCTTGGGGTCGACCCCGGCCGACTCGAGCTGCAATGGGTCTCGTCGGCCGAAGGCGCCCGCTTTGCTGAAATAGTGACCACGTTCACCAACCGTATAATAGAGCTCGGAAAATCGTCTCTTGGAGTGGCTGCATGAATATAGCCGAATCCGTAAAGTTGCACAGGACTTATTCCTGCCTCGACTGCGGCGTCTGCACCGGGAGTTGCCCGGTATCGCGGGTGCTGCCGACCTTTTCTCCGCGCCTCATCGTGGAAAAGGCCCTCCTTGAACTCGGAGACGAACTGCTCCAGGACAAGGACCTCTGGGCCTGCCTCACTTGCGGGCGTTGTTTCGAACGATGCCCCACCAACATCAATTTCCCGGAATTCATGCGAGATCTCAGGGAACAGGCGGCCAAACGGGGCTTGGCGCCCACTCTTACTCACCACGGGATGCTTCAGACGGTCATGGAATTCCAGGCCCAGGGAGCGAAGCAGAAAAAGACCGACTGGGCCAGGCAAGCGGGCAAAATCGCCGCTACGGGCGATGTCTTTTTCTTCGTGGGTTGTATGCCCTATTTTAATGTCATTTTTCGCGACCTGGGTGTCGACAGCCTTTCAATCGGAAGGAATGTAATAAAGATATTGAACGCGGCGGGGATCGAACCGGTTGTATCCGATGAAGAAGCCTGCTGCGGGCACGATATGCTCTGGAACGGCAACCCCGAAATGTTCAAGAAGCTCGCTGCGAAAAACCTCGAACTGATCCGGAGCAGCGGCGCAAAGAAGGTTGTATTCAGTTGTCCGGAGGGCTATTACACCTTCAAGAATCACTACCCGCAATACTTTGGAGACCTCGGCTTCGAAGTGGTCCATTTCTACGACTACTTGGAGAAGATGATCGCCGATGGCGCCCTTAAGCTGGCAAACGGGGCCAAGAGTTATACCTACCACGACCCCTGCCGCCTTGGACGCATGGCCAAGATCTATGACAGCCCGCGTTCGATCTTGAAAACTCTGGCGGGCGGCGAATTCAAAGAGATGGAACGAAACCGGGAAAACGCGGTCTGCTGCGGTACGACCGGTTGGGCAAACTGCTCGAGTTGCTCCAGGCAAATCCAGGTCGAGCGTCTCAAGGAAGCAAAGGCCACAGGCTCGCAAATCCTTGTTACCGCCTGCCCGAAGTGCCAGATTCACTTGAGCTGCGCGCTCGAAAATCTGGATATGAAGATGGAGATAAAGGACTTGACCACCCTGATTACGGAAAGCATGGCTGCGCCCCTGGCGTAGCTCGCTAGACGAGGTGAGGTGAATCGTGAGTAAAGACATATTGGTTATCGGCGGAGGGATCGCCGGAATTCAGACCGCCCTGGACCTGGCAGAAATGGGAATACAGGTGCATATGGTGGAAAGGCTTCCGAGCATTGGCGGGAGAATGGCTCAGCTCGACAAGACGTTTCCGACCAATGACTGTGCCATCTGAATTCTTTCGCCGAAGCTGCTGGATGTCGGTCGGCATCCTAAAATAAATCTTCTCGCTTACAGCGAAATCGAGAACATCAGCGGTGAAGTGGGCAATTTCAAAATAAGCGTAAAGAGGAAAGCCCGCTACGTGAATGAAGATCTGTGCACAGGCTGCGGGTCATGCGCCGAAAAATGCCCGACCATGGCCGTTGACGTGTTCAACGCCGGGATCGGAAAGCGTAAGGCTATTTACAAGTATTTTCCACAGGGCATCCCCTCGGTGTTCACTATTGACGCTCCCAGTTGCCGCCAGCTTGGACAGGGTAAGAAGTGCGGTGTATGCGCCAAGACTTGCCAGGCCGGGGCGATCAATTTCGAGCAGGAGGATAGCGTAGTCGAAATCGAGGTCGGTGCGATCGTAATGGCTACCGGTTATGACGTTTTTGACCCGTCGGTCATTCCTGAATACGGCTACGATCGGATCGACAACGTTGTCACGGCCCTTGAATTCGAGCGGCTCCTTAGCGCCTCCGGCCCCACGGCGGGTCATCTGGACCGCCCGTCCGAGATTGCCCTGGAAAAAGAAGTAGAGGATACCGAAAAAGAGGTCCGGAAGCTTTCCGGGCGCGTAAAGCAGCTCGAAGAAAAACAGGGCAAAAGTTCCGCTCAGGTCATTGAAGAAGTAAAATCGGGCGCGTCCGACCCGGGGCTCCTCGAATGGGCGAAGCAGGCTGAGTCGCTGGCAGGACTGGAAGCCGGGCTCGAGACTATGCATCGCAAGACAGCTGCGGCTACAACCGCTAAGAAGCTGGCTTTCATTCAATGCGTGGGATCGCGGGATTTCCGGTTCAATAAGTTCTGCTCATCCTACTGCTGCATGCACTCGGTGAAAGAGGCGATGATCGCCAACGAGCACGACCGGGAAGTACATTCTTCGATCTTCTGTATGGACCTTCGCGCGGTTGGCCGCGGCTTCGAAGAATATAAGCTTCGAGGCGGGCTGCAGGCCAACATTGAATACATACGCGGCCGTGTGGCCGAAATCACCGAAGACGAAGCGAAGAACCCGATCGTCTGGTATGAGTCGACCACCGACCGGCAGGTGAAGAGCGAGGTTTTCGACATGGTGGTGCTGGCGTCGGCTTGCGTGCCGAGCGCCGGGGTCGAAAAACTCGTGCAGCTCGCCGGAGTGGAGTTGGACGAAAACGGGTTTATCAAAACTGATCCGCTTATTCCGCTTGCGACAACCAAGCCGGGAATTTTCGTGTGCGGATGCGCTCAGGGGCCGATGGACATTCCCGAATCGGTCGCTCAGGCGAGCAGCGCCGCGGCTTGCGCCGCTGAAGCTGTTATGGATACTCTGGTCCCGTTGAAAGCAACGGCCTGAAAGCTCGGCCGCCCGCCTCGCGGAGCGTCGGGATATTGGTTGGCGGTCCCACCGCCTGGATATGTTTTTCGCCCGCCACCGCAGGTAGCGGGCAATTCGGCTGCGGCGCCTACGCCGCTGAGGTGCTAAATTGGCAGAAGAAATCCGAATAGGAGTTTTTGTTTGCGACTGTGGCAGCAACATCGCCGGCTACCTTGACGTCAAGTCGCTGGCCGAGTACGCGAAAACTCTGCCCCACGTTGCCTACGTGAAGGAAAACCTTTACACCTGCTCCGAGAACGGCATAAACGAAATCAAGGCCGCAATCAAAGAGCAGAAGCTGAACCGGGTGGTGGTCGCGTCCTGCACGCCTCGCACTCACGAGCCGCTTTTCCGTGGGACTTGCGATGAGGGTGGACTCAACCCGTATCTCTTCGAGATGGTGAACATTCGCGACCAGTGCTCATGGGTCCACATGCAGGAGCGCGAGCGAGGTACCGGCAAGGCCAGGGACCTCATTCGGATGGGCGTCGCCAAGGCCGCCCTGCTCAAGCCCCAGGAACCGATCCAGTCCCCGATGGACCCGAGGGCGATGGTGATAGGCGGCGGGATAGCCGGTATGACTGCGGCCCTTTCGCTTGCCAACCGCGGCTACGAAGTGACTCTGGTAGAAAAATCGGACGAACTCGGGGGGCTTCTGTTAAAGCTCGATAAACTGGCGCCCTCCGGGGTCGATGCTGCCTCAATCGTCCAAAAACAGTCCGACGCTGTCCGCAGGCATCCGAATATTCACCTGCTCACGTCCACGATTATCGATGAAGTGAAGGGATATATAGGCAACTTCAAGGTCTCCGCTTCGACAAACGGTTCGAGTGCGGAATTCGGGGTAGGCGTCATCGTGGTGGCCATCGGTGCGCAGGTCTTCAAGCCTGCTGGGCTCTACGGGTACGACGGCCTGAAGGTTGTCACCCAGCTTGAACTTGAAGAAGTTCTCAAGTCCAGGACCTTTGCCGCCAAAAATGTCGTCATGATTCAGTGCGTGGGTGCCCGCAATGAAGAACGCAAATACTGTTCGCGTATATGCTGCATGGTGGCTATAAAGAATGCCATTGAAATCAAACAGAGGGACCCCGAAGCAGGTGTGCGCATCCTCTACCGCGATATCCAGGCTTACGGGACCGAGAACGAAGCCCTCTTCCAGCACGCCAAAGAGCTTGGCGTGATCTTCATAAAATACGATCCCGCCCGCCCGCCCAGGGTCGAAGAGGGTAAGGTGGTCGTGTATCATGATCTGCTGGGGCGCGAAATCTCGTTGCCGCAGGACCTGGTGGTGCTTTCCACCCCGCTTGTTGCAGGGGAGGACAACGAATCGATATCCCAGTTGCTTCGGGTATCGGTCGATGCGAACAAGTTCTTTCTGGAAGGACACGTAAAGCTCAAACCGCTCGACTTCGCAACCGACGGCATCTATCTGTGCGGAAACGCGCACTATCCGGCTACCGTTCGCGAAGCCGTGTCGCAGGCGCTCGGCGCGGCGTCGCGCGCCTCCATTCCCCTGTCCAGGGAAGTAATGTCGGTCGAGCCGATCGTCTCGACGCTGGTAGATGAAGATGCGTGCCGGGGTTGCGGGCTTTGCGCCGCGCTCTGTCCCTACGGCGCCCTGGAGATCGTTCGGGGCGAGAAGGGGCGAAAGGTCAAGGTGATTCCGGTTGCCTGCAAGGGATGCGGGGTCTGTGCCGCCACCTGCTATCAGCACGCTCTCAGTGTCAATTCCTACACAGACGAGCAGATAGGCGACCAGATGAAGGCCTTCCTGGACGAATCGGCCTAACAGTTTTGAGCTGGCGGTTTTCAGTTTTTAGTAAACCGAAAACTCAGAATTCGGAACTAACTAAGGAGGTTGACAAATGCCGGATTTTGTTCCCAAAATTCTGGTGATGTGCTGCACCTGGTGAGGCTACGCAGCCGCTGACTTCGCTGGAGTTTCCAGGATGCAATATACGGCGGATGTACGAATCATCCGTCTCATGTGTACGGGCCGGGTGGATCCGACCATGGTGGTCGACGCCTTTATCGAAGGGGCGGACGGAATCATGGCGGTCGGATGCCATTTCGGAGACTGCCACTACATTTCCGGTAATTACCAGGCCAAGGTCAAAATCGGCCTTGCCTCGAGGACCCTCGGCTACATTGGTCTCAATGCGGGACGGGTTGCTTTCAAACAGTGCTCGTCGGCTGAGGGCGAGCGGTTTGTCAGCGTGGTTACCGCCTTCCACGACAGTATCAGTGAAATGGGTCCTCTTGGTTCTGCGGAAGGGTTCTCGCTCCCCAAGCTCAAAGGCCGGCTCGAAATCGCCAGGAGTGCTCTGAGCAGCGAAAAGCTGCGCTGGGTCGCCGGTAAGTTTACCGAGTTCGAGAACATCGGCAACAAGTACGGCGAGAAGTTCACCGAACACGAAATGTGGCGGACCCTTGATGCCATCGTAATTGACGAAATTGCCACCCACGGTATTTTGAAAGAAATGCAAAACGGCGCTGTCTCAGTAAAGGCTCTGTCTGAGAAGCTCGAGATAGCCGCCCCGGACGCGCTCAAGTACGTTTTGGCCCTGCAGAGGCGCGGCTTGGTGGGACTGGCCGGCATAGATGGCGCCACGCCAAGATATCAGGTTTTGGAACGGGCGGCGGAAGCCGTCGCCTGAGCGGAAAGTATTGTGTAGCCTGGCCCCTTGTGGGCGCATACCCCTTTTCTAAAGGGGAGTGCAGGGGGGATTTTAGCGCGGAGGCGTACAAAAATTCCATGCTCCGCGAGGTAGCCCCAAAGATTTGAGTGGCGAATTTGGCTGGCGGTCCCACCGCCCGGAGGACGCAAGTGTCAGATAAACAGGTGATCATTTTTGGAGGCGACCCGGCAGGAGTTGCGGCTGCAATCGAACAGGCCGAAGCCGGCAGGCGCGTCGTACTGGTGGAATCCTCCCCATCCCTCGGCGCGGGAATCATCCCGCGAACTCATCTTTTAAACGGGAATTCCATATCGGCGGACCCGAACTGGGAAGCAGCGAAAAAGCACCCGAATATTCGTGTTATCGCAAACGCTCAGGTGGAAAAAGCCGCCGCTAAAGACGGATCTTACACTTTTCGCATCCGGCGCAAAACCTCCCGGGTGGACCTCGAAAAATGCGACGGCTGCCGCGAATGCATTCGGGTATGCCCGATCAATATGTATGACGACTTCAACGAGGGAATCGGATTTCGTACGGCGATCGACTTTTTCAACCCGCAGACCGGCGATTTCAACATCTTCAAGGAAGATATGCCGGTTTGCCAGGCGACCTGCCCGGCGAACCTGGATATCCGTTCTTACGTTGGACTTATCGCCGACGGGGAATATGACAAATCGCTCGCCAAAATAAGGGAGCGCCTCCCCTTTGCGCTCTCAATCGGCCGTGTGTGCCCGCATCCATGCGAGAGCGCCTGCAACCGGGGGTATACCGACGAACCGATCTCCATCTGCACTCTCAAGCGCTATGTCGCCGATTATGAAATGAAGAACCGGGTCACTGCTCCGGTCGAAGTCCCCGATGAGTTCCACAAGGAAAAGGTGGCGATAATCGGCGCGGGACCTGCCGGCCTAACCTGTGCATGTTTCCTTGCCAGGGAGGGGTACCATTCCGTCGTTTTTGAAGCCCTGGCGGAACCGGGTGGCATGTTTCGATACGGCATCCCCGAGTACAGGCTCCCGACTCCCACGCTTATGCACGAGATAAACTGGATCCTTGCGCACGGGGTTGAACTGCGCTGCAACACGCGGATCGGCAAAGAGATCTCTTTTGAACAGATCATGAACGATTTCGATGCCGTATTTATCGGCGTCGGCGCACATAAGGGAATGAAGCTCCAGATCAAGGGCGAAGATATGGAAGGCGTCGTCGACGGGGTCGATTTCCTGCGAGAAGTGAACGCGGGAAAGAAGTGGCCCGCCAAGGGCAAGGTCATAGTAATCGGCGGCGGAAACGTCGCAATGGACGCCGCGCGGGTTAGTTGGCGCGAAGGTTTCGAAGAGGTCCACATCCTTTACCGCAGGACGAAAAAGGAAATGCCCGCAAGCCCGTGGGAAATCGACGCGGCGGAACATGAGGGTGTGAAGATCCAGTACCTGGTGGCGCCTGTTGAGGTCGTCGGCAAAGATGGCAGGATGACGGGCCTCAAGTGCCTCAGGATGGAACTCGGAGAGCCGGATGCCAGTGGAAGGCGCCGCCCGGTGCCCATCGAAGGCTCCGAATTCATCGTGGAAGCCGAGACCCTGATCCCTGCAATCGGCCAGCGTCCGGATTTGAGCTTCGTCACTGAGGGCAGCAAACTAAATATCACCAGGTGGGACACTTGTGCGGTGGACAAGAGCACTTATATGACCAACGTTGCGGGTGTGTTCTCGGCGGGTGACGTCGAAACCGGGCCGGACATCGCGATTCGGGCCTGCGCAGGGGGCCGGAAGGCCGCACAGGGTATAATACGGTACCTGGAGGCCAAATGCTCCGGAACAGTTTTGAGATGACGGTTTCAGTTTTTAATCTGAAAACTCAAAACTAATGAAGAGGAAACGATGCAATACGAAAATAAAGGCCGGTTCATAGTAAAATTCAAAGACATTCCCTCCCCGCGCCAGCACCTCTTTGAAATCGAAGTGGAAGAGCGCCGGAACAACTACAGCGAGGTGGAACTGGGATTTGACGAGGAAAGGGCCTTAAAGGAAGCCAAGCGCTGTCTGAGCTGCCGCCGCTGCCTGGGGTGCGCCCTGTGCTGGGCTGAGTGTAAGCCCGAAGCCATCCAGTTTGATATCCAGGACGAAATAATCGAACTTGCGGCCGATTCCGTGATCATTTCGCCGGGTGTCGAACGCGCGCTCGACCGGATCGATCGGCGTTTCGGCCTGGCCAAAGATACCAATGTAATAACCGACCTCCAGCTCGAACGCATGCTGAGCGATTCCGGCCCGTCCGCCGGGCTGGTCATCCGCCCCTATGACGGTGAAATCCCGGCAAGTGTCTGCTTTGTCCAGGCATATGACAAGGCGGCTCCCGGCATGCATCAGGCGGCACTCACCCTGGCTATAAATGAGGCCTCTTTGCTTCGGCAAAAACTCCCGAGGGCTGAAATCGTCATGTTTGCCGGCGGGCTTGATGATTTTCCGGAAGGGAAAAAAGCACTCGATTTAGCCGGAGTCGAAGTGCAGGGCGCCCCGGTCCAATCGGTTGCCCCCAACGGCGGGTCATCGGTCAAAGTTGCCTTCGGAGCCGAGGCGAAAGCAGGCGAGTTCGACCTGGTCGTTCTCATTACCCAGCCTCAACTGTCCAAGGATACCCGCGACCTCGCCAAGAGCCTGGGCCTGGCCGTCACCTACGCCGATTTCCTGTCCGGCAAAGGAGAGGGTTTCATTACGACCGATAAGTAAGCGCAGTGAAAACGGCGTGTTGAATTTGAACTACTTCAGGGAACATCCCCTGTCCGCATAGCCCCGTAAGGGGCTTTTGCTTTCCTGAGGACCCCGCAACGCCCGAAGGACTAATCCGAAGATTACCTTGAAGACTACCACTGAGGAGGGTTGCTCGTGAGAACAAGAAATATGGCGCCTGGTCATCCGGGAATGATTTTAAAAAGGCTCTACCTGGACAGCCTGAAGATCTCCAACTCGCAGTTTGCCGGGTATATTGGCGTATCCAGGAAGACCATTTCAAAGATCGTTAACGGACGGGGAGCTATCACCCCGGAGATGGCGTTGCGGCTCTCTCGCGCCTTCAATACGAGCCCGGAGCTTTGGCTCAACATGCAGGTTTCTTACGACCTGTGGCAGGCAAGCCATAAATCTACTGATTGGCAGAGCGTTAAGGCGATTGACGCTGAAGCCGCAATGTGCGAGACAAGCGCATGATTCTTCCCTTTTCAAGATCTCAGTGCCCCGCAATTGGTTTCACGGCGCAAGCTTGTGAGCCTGGAAAGGTATGAATGGATCACTACAAAATCGGCTTCAAGCCAGTCAAGGGAATCCAGTGTTTCAGGTGCGAGCCAATTGACAGCAGAATGCTCGTGCAAAATAATCTTGCCGGAAATTGTGCTGCATACAAATGGATAGAGTGTGACCGAAAAATCCGGATAGCGATGAGTATGTGACGGCAAAGCTTCCCTGATACTAACGGAAACACCCATCTCTTCCAGCAATTCACGGCGCAGGCATTCCTGCGGCGACTCCCCGGGATCGATCTTGCCTCCGGGGAATTCCCATTTGAGTGGAAAGCTCATCAAGGCGCTACGTTGGGCGGCAAGTACGAGCCCGTCACGTTCTATTATGGCGCACGCCACATGGATATGCTTTTGGATAATGCCCCCTATTGTCTGAATTGCAGGAAACGATCGGTAGATATTATATCATAAATCCCATTCAGGCCAGCGGACCCTAAATAGAGGTCAACTCACCATTGAGACACAGAGAGCACGGCGGAGCCTTACGGCCGCAACCAAAGGGCGAAAACCATATCACGCGGAGACGCTGAGACGAGTATTTTTCGCTTTTCGACGCTTTTCCAATGATTTAGAATGAAGCCTTTATTATTGCTACTATTTTTTTCTTTGCGTTTTTCTCAGCGATCCCTGCGCCCTCTGCGGTAATCTGTTCAATCATTTTACCGCCTTTAGGCGGGAGGAATCGCTTATAGTCTTGCGAGGTGCGTCGCCAAACGCTGATGAAGATAAAAATTGGAATACTCGTCAAGCTTTTTGCCTGGTATCTTTTAGCCTGTCTCATTTTCTACGGGACCATTCTGACTCTTTTCGTCCACATTCAGCAACTCGGCAAGATTTCCGAGGATATCGCCAACCGGAACTACCGGATTTCAACCGCATCCAAGAAGATGATAGACACACTCTGGTGGATGGCGGAAAATCAAAAAAAATACGATCTGCTAAAAAAAGAAGAGTATAAGGAATACTTTGCACAAGCCCAGAAGGAATACGAATCTAATTTGTTCGAAATTCTGTGGCTCGGCGCCGGCGGGTCCGATGAAAACCCCTGGGACAGTCTTTACCGGGAATACCAGGAGCAGTTCTCATCCGAGGGCAAGGAACAGGCGGGCGCCGAACATTCGGATGTGCCCTGGCTCAATGAGGAGCTCATAAACCAGTGGGTCGAAAAGATACAGAAAGCCAGGGCAGCAAACGAACGGCAGATCGAGAGCATGGTCAAAATCCTCAGCATGCAGGGCCGCACCGCTGTGCAGTGGGGGCTTGTCGGCGTTTCGGCCTCCCTGTTGATCGGGCTGATCGGAGTGATAGGTTTCAGCTTCGGGATGAGCCGGCCGCTGCGCGAACTCCAACGGGGGATCAAGTCTATGTCTCGCTCGGGGCTTATTGCCCCCATCCGGATTTATTCGAACGACGAATTCGGCGAGCTTGCGGGTGCTTTCAACGATATGGCGGCCAGGCTCACGGAAGAGGAGCGCATGAGGTCGGATTTCATATCGATGCTCAGCCACGAAATCCGAACGCCCCTGACCTCCATCCGTGAATCGGTGAATTTAATTTCCGAAGAGGTCATGGGGGACATAAATGAAAGGCAGAGGCGGTTCCTGCTGATAGCCAGCAATGAATTGGAGCGTATTACGATCCTGCTCAACCATCTCATGCAGATATCGCGTCTGGAGGCCGGAGCGGTCGAAATCCATCAGCGTGAGATCGATCTTGGCGAATTCGTCCGTGGTGCGATCTCGCGATTGATTCCCGCCGCGGAGGCGAAGGATATGTTGATCCGTTCGGATATCGCTCCCGGAATATCGAATTGTCTCTGTGACCCTGACAACTTGCAGCAGGTTTTGCTCAATCTGCTCGGGAATGCTATAAAGTTCTCGCCGCATGGGAGTGAAATCCTGGTTTCGGTAAAACGGGACGATACGGGAAAAGTCTCGAACCTGGTATTTTCGGTCACAGACGCAGGCCCGGGGATTCCCGATGCTGAGCAAGCCCTTGTCTTTCATAAATATTACAGGGCATCCGGTGTTCGGGACGAGGTTGACGGGGTCGGCCTGGGGTTGAGCATTTCCAAGTACATTGTCGAGGCGCACGGAGGCGAAATTGGCGTTTGCAGCAATCCGGGCGTAGGAAGCACCTTCAGCTTCACACTTCCTGTACGGAAAGAATGAACCATGGTCCTGAAGACGGGGATTCGGTGCAGATTTGTTATTCTTGGGCAGGTCATTTTCCTGTTAGCCTTCGGGTCGTTTGCATTTGGGCAGGCCGGCGATGAAAAATCAGCCCTCGCCCGGTCCATTCGGCAGGAAGTCGAGAAAGAGGCCCTGGACGAGGCAATGAGCGCCTTCACTGCGGGTGACTACACGAAGGCGAAAATCACGTTCGAAATATTGAGCGAAAGCCCGCAGTCGGCCGAAATCGGTCGCCAGGCTCTCTTCGGGCTTGCAACAGTAAAGCTCATCCTGGCCCACACCCCCGAAGAATACGGGGATGCTGTCTCAAGCTGGAAGAAGTGGAGCGATCAGGTTAGTTCCAAAATATGGTTCGAGGACCCGAGGATGATGACGCCTTTCCTGTTGCGGCTCCAACCCCCGGCTAACGCTGCCGAATGCCTGTTGCAAAAGAAGGCCCGCAGGGCCCCCAGAGATGTTGAACCCAGGGAATTGCTCCAGACCAAGGAGAGGGAAATGCAGAGCCTTCGGTCAAAGCTTGACCTGCGCGAGCGCGAAATCCGGCGGCTCCGTCACCAGCTTGAATCCCTCGAGGAAATACATCGCAAATATCAGGAGAAAAAGCAGGAAGCAACACCGTGATTCCTGCGCCCCGCAGATGAAGGCGTCTAACAAACCAATAATTCTTGTGGTCGATGATGACCTCAATATCCTGGCTGTTCTGGAGGCAAGGCTTTCCTCGATCGACTACCAGGTCCTGACTGCCACGGGAGGCGAGGAAGCCCTCGAGATACTCAAAGCCAGGCCGGTCGACCTGATGATCACAGACGTAAAGATGCCCGGCATGGGTGGCATGGACCTGTTTTCCGCCGCGCAGGTGGTCCGCCCCGGACTGCCGGTCATGTTTCTGACGGCCTATGGGACAATCCCGGGTGCGGTAACGGCTTTGAAAGCCGGGGCCATTGATTACCTGACCAAGCCCTTCAATGGACGCGATTTGATCTCGAAAGTCCAGGAGGTGCTCAAAAAGAGCGCACCCAAGCCTACGCTCGATACTCTTCCTCCCCTGAGCAATTCGCTCTGGGGTGGCAAAAGCCCGGTAATGCGTGAGTTGTACGATCTGATTGACCGCATCGCCAGAAGCGACGTAAACGTTCTGCTCCTGGGTGAGAGTGGAGTCGGTAAGGAGCGGGTCGCGCGTCAACTGCACCAGCGAGGCCCCCGCCGCGAGCAGTCCTTCATAGTAGTGGACTGCGGCTCCACCCCGAGCGGATTGCTGGAGAGCGAGCTTTTCGGCCACGTTCGCGGCGCCTTTACCAACGCGGTCAAGGATAAAAAAGGACTTATCGAGGCGGCCGACAAGGGTACTCTATTTCTCGATGAGATCGGGAATATTTCCCACGACATGCAGGTGAGGCTCCTAAGGTTCCTTGAAGACAGGAAAATCAGAAAGATCGGAGACATTAAGGAAATCCCGGTGAACTGCCGAGTGATTTCGGCAACCAACGCCGATCTACCCGAGGATGTTGCCGCCGGAAACTTTCGCGAGGACCTCTATTACCGGCTTCGCGTAGTAACCCTGAAAATTCCGCCCCTGCGGGACCGGCGCGAGGATATACCCGAACTTGCACGGCAGTTCGTGGAAAACTTCTGCAAGAACGAGAACCTTCCGCCGATCAAGCTGCCTGTCGAAACGATCAAATGGCTTTCCGAATATCCCTGGCCGGGGAATGTGCGGGAACTCAAAAATGCCCTGGAAGGCGGCGTGGTCCTTTGCAGGGACGGGGTCCTGCGCAAAAGCGATCTGAGCCTTTCCGGGCTTCCCGACGCGCCGCAGAAGCCCTCGGCAGCCACAGCCGGTCCTTCCTCGCTATCCCTCGATGAAAGCGAGCGCAATGCAATTTTGAGAGCGCTCCAGCAGGCAGGCTTCGTTCAGAAGGAAGCTGCTAAACTCCTCGGAATAAGCCGGAGGGCTATCCACTACAAGATCAAGAAGTACGGAATCGACTGCGGAAAACGCTCCGGCAGCGCTGATGAAGGGGATTGATCTCCTTCAGGCAATGCAGAAGCGCAATGCGGGTTGTGCCGACGCCAAGGTCCGATCTCGACGCTTCGCGGGGCGGGGCCCGCCACCCGCCGTACAAAAATATTGCGCCCTCGAAGGTCTTATGCTAAGAGGCAAGATTGGGTTGGAATAGTAAAACGCTTTTAACTATCCATATATAGGAGACATGCTGATGGACTGGGCATGGCGTTTTGGAATGATAGTTCTTGCGGGGGTTCCGGCGATTATTGGCGGCGGCATCATTTATGGTCTGACTGAAAGCTATACCGCGGTAATTGTCTGGGAAGTGATCCTCTTCTGCCTGCTCGTCGCTGCTCTTATAAAGGGCGGGAAAACCGATTCAGGACACCATCAGGTCGAGGCGCACTGATGGAGTGCAGGAAAGAAAAGAACGTCGGTAAATGCAATTGCAGCTATAGTGGATGCCCCAGGACGGGTGTCTGCTGCGAGTGCATCGAGCACCACCTGAAGAGCAGGCAACTGCCCGCATGCTGTTTCCCGCCTGATGCTGAAAGGACCTATGACCGTTCTTTCGAACATTTCTGCCGGCTGGTTGCAGCGAAAAAGGTTTAAGTCGCACCGAAAATACCCAATATCTATCTACCGCTCTAAAACAAGTGGCGTAGAAATCCCTCCGGGATGCTACGCCATTCGTTTTTAATTCCTCAATCCCTCAATTCTTCAATCCCTCAATCCCTCAATTCCTCAATCCCTCAATTCCTCAATTCTTTAATTCCTCAATTTATTTTAATTCATTTTTGCCGGATATATTTCGAGATGAGCTGAACCGGTTCACACCGGAATTGCATCTTCTTTCGAATACTCCATCTTTTCACTGCACGGTGTGCAGTATCCCGCTTCGTTTAGGCACTCATCGCAATGCAGAGCGCCGCAAAGTTTGCATGTTTTTGCGGCGTACTCTTTAAGCTCCGGGGCGAGGGTTTCGCATACCTTGCAATCCAACAACAGACCTTCCATCTGATGCTCCTGTGTCCTGAATAGTGTTTTGTGACGTTCTGATTCTGATTTTATCTTATACCAAGTTGCGTTCAAGAACGTGCGAGAAGCGAGCATACGAAGGTAGCATAGCCCCTTGTGGGCGTTTGGAAGTGCGGACGGGCACAAGGCCCTATGCTACATCAACTTGAACGCAACTTGGTATTAAACAGGCGCTCTCTTTTTGCCGCGCACAGTTCCGTGCCTTATAAAAACAGTAAGTATTTGGCGGGACTTTTCAACGGCGTCAAACGTTGCCGTGCGTTTGCCGCAGCGGGCCTCGTCATCATGAAGCCGGGGAGGTCCATACATGAACAGCAAGATAAGGGCTAAACGGGAGGGTCCGGGCTTTGGCCTCAATCGGGTTCAAACAGGGCGTTTTGCCGGGGTGTGGATATTTTCAGCGTCCGCAACCGCGCGCACATGAAAGCGGCAGGTAAAGTCTGCAAATCCGGCGAATCCGAGTTCCATGTTGACGTACCAGCCGCTAACGAAAGTGCAGCGGTCGCAGCTCCAGAGGGCCTTCTGTTTTTTGTCGAAAGCCGGTGGAAGGCAGTCCTCGATTCCGAAGCCCGGCCGGCGAAGCAGCGAGAGAAGTTCAGTAACTGTAGGAAGTCTCCATCCTGAGATCCCTGCGAAAGCTTCCAATTTTAATGATTCGACATAAGTTTGTGCGGCTGCCCGGTCGAGTGTGTCATCGGACCCCGACCTTTGCCAGACAAGGCCATTGAGGAAATCGAATGCTACCTCTTCGTGAACCGCAATACTCGCGCCGGCCTCAGCGTATGAGGCGGGCCTCATAAGGCTGTCACAGGCAAAGAGGGCCGCAGCTTCTCTCGTACTTGCTTTCAGGGCGGCGCTCCGGAGTTTTTGGGCGGTTTGTTTTTCGGCCTGGATCGCGGAAGAATTGCCGGGTGGGAAGAGCCGGCAGAAGTCCTGCTTTTTTTTCTCCCAGGCCGCGCTAAGGCCGTCCAGGGCCGCGAGCATCTCTTCGGATGTGGCAAAACGGCTCTCCGGATCGTTTTCCAGGGCTTTGCGGACAAAGGCGTCCCAGCTTGAGTCAGCCTCCGGGTGGTATTCTCCCGGATTCCTGATTGCATCTTCCGGCAGGAAACCCGTCAGCATTCGGTGAAATATGATTCCTGCCGAATAAAGGTCTGCCCGATGGTCAACTGCGTCCGGGTCTTTTTCCTGCTCCGGAGCGGCATAAAAAGGCGTTCCTATAAGAAGGCTGGAAGGGCGGCCAAGTCTTTCGCCCCTCAACCTGGAGAAACCGAAGTCGCATATTTTTATGCGGTCATCATCGGTAATCATGAGGTTGGCCGGTTTTATGTCCCTGTGGACGAGCCCGGCGCGGTGAAGGCGAGCGAGGCCGGCAAGAAGCTGGCGGCAGTAATGAATCGTTTTGTCCAGACTGAGGATTCGGCATGGGAGATCGGCCCGGTACGACTCTCCTATCAATTTGCCGAGGTCGTGGCAGTAGTATTCCATGGTGAAAAACGGTGTTTCGCAATCGAAATCGAAGTCAAGTACCTCGATGATGTTGGGGTGGCTGAGTGAAGCTATGGTGGCGGCTTCGGAAATGAATCTGCCTTTAAGGGCATCCGGGCCAAGGAGACTGGTCAGGTTCGGATGAGGAGAGAGCAGCTTCAGGGCGACTATCTTGTCAAAAAAAGGCAGCCTGGCCTTGTAGACGGTGCTCATCCCGCCTTTACCGAGCAGTCCGCAGATGATGTATTTTCCTATTTTTTTCACTTGAGCCCCCGGATAGCGGCAGAGAGTCGGAAACGCTTCACTGCTCAGTGGGCATGGCCTTCACCCCGCCGCTCGCCCTTAAAAATAGGAGGTATGATTTGCGCCCGGAGAAAACCTGTTGTTGACCGGAAAATAGACAAAGTTTATTTTCAGCCATCATAAAATTCAACAGCTAAATCTGGTTGGGAGATATTGCCGGATGCAGTTCAGCAGGTTTAAGCGATGATCGTCTTCGGATTGGATTTCGGCGCCTCTTACTCGACACTCAGGCCGGTAACACCGGCGAGGTTTCCCGCGGGATTGGCCGATGAAGCTTGACCATGAAAGCTTCTATGTAATCGCCGCCTTGGCTTTGCTCGGCGCTATTGTATTTTGCTTGGTGCAAATCGTCCCGGCCTCTGATTATCCGCCTGTCGGCGGCCCCTGCAACCTCAGCTTTCCTCGGGACCATGCCTCGCACCCGGACTACCGAATCGAGTGGTGGTATTACACGGGCAATCTGCGCTCTGAAGATGGCGCCGGCTACGGTTTTCAGCTTACTTTTTTCCGGATTCGCACGGTCCCGGCCCAAAAGGAAAGTGTAAGCTCAGGCCGGCAATCGGCGTGGCGCACCACCCAGGTGTTTGCCGCCCACGCCGCCCTGTCGGATATTTCATCCAATGAGTTCTTTCATTCTGAAAAAATGTCCAGGGCCGCTCTGAAACTTGCCGGTGCGAAGCAGGAGGATGGCCGGTTCGAGGTGTTCGTAAACGGCTGGAGGGCGGCAATTGCCCCGGGGCTTCATAATCTTTCGGCCAGGACGGCGGATTTTTCGTTCAACCTCGATCTTGTTCCCCTGAAAAGCCCCGTTGCACATGGCGAATCGGGCTTGAGCAGCAAGGGAGAGGGACCCGGGGAGGCCAGTTGCTACTACTCGATTTCCCGCCTGGAGGCGGTTGGAAAAGTGACCGTTGACGGGCGGGAAAGAACGGTTCGCGGTACGGCATGGATGGACCATGAATTCATGAACGCCTCGCTAAATCCTCGATTTGCCGGCTGGGACTGGTTCGGCCTTCAGTTCTCCGATGGAAGCGAGTTAATGGTTTATCTCATGCGCGACAAAAACGGCGGGTTCAGCCCGGTATCGAGCGGAACATTCGTGGACCGGGAAGGAAATCCCACCCGGCTGTTTTCCACAGACTTTCGCGTCCGGGTCCTTCAGACCTGGAAGAGTCCCCATTCGGGGACGCTCTATCCGGCTTCATGGCTGCTGGAGGTAAATCCATTCGATCTGCGGATAAATGTTACCCCGAATATGGCCGATCAGGAGATGCAAACCCCCGGCAGCACACGGGTAACTTACTGGGAAGGAAGCGTGAAGGCTGAAGGCGCCGGGGCGCAGGGCCGAGCCGTAGTGGGAAAAGGCTACGTAGAACTGACCGGGTATGATGGCGCGGTCGGGTTTTGATACCAGTTTCTCCAGGCTCTGCCAGGGGGGCGATGGGAGAGTCACCGCATCACCTCGTCTTTTTTCCCTCCCCCTGGTTTTCATCGCTGTTGTTTTTTTCGGCTTTGTACATTTTGTAGTTGTAACTATCCACAAGGGCCTGCCAGCTCGCTTCGATGATGTCGTGGGAAACTCCGACCGTACCCCAGTGGTCGTGTCCGTCAGTTGATTCGATGAGTACGCGCACCTTTGCCCCGGTACCGGGGGAGCCGGGCAGGACGCGCACTTTATAGTCGTTGAGTTCCATGTTTTTCAGTTCGGGATAGAATTTTTCAAGGGACTTTCGCAAGGCCTTGTCCAGGGCGTTTACCGGACCTTTGCCAAGGGCGGCGGTATGTTCGAGCTGCCCTCCCACGCGGATCTGGATAGTCGCCTCGGCCACGGGGTCCTTGTTTTCGCTTTGCTTCTGATCGATTACCCGGAAGCTGACAAGCTCGAAGTATTTCTTGCTCGTACCCATCGTTCTGTTGATAAGAAGCTCGAAACTCGCCTCCGCCGCTTCGAACTGGAACCCCTGGTTCTCTAGGTCTTTCAGCTCTTCGAGCACCTGCATTGCCACCGGATCGGTCTTTGAAAGCTTCAGGCCGAATTCTTCGGCTTTTCGCTTTATCGCGGTGCGTCCGGAAAGATCTGATATGAGAATTCTGCGTTTGTTGCCAACCAGGCTTGGGTCGATATGCTCGTAAGTCTTCGGATTTTTTTCGACCGCGCTGATGTGAACGCCGCCCTTGTGAGCGAAGGCGCTTCGGCCGACAAATGGCTGATAACGGTTGGACGGGACGTTTGCAAGCTCCAGTACAAACCGGCTTACCTGGCGCAGTTTTTTCAGGTTCTCGGGGGCAAGGCAGCCGATTCCCATTTTCAGGCAAAGGTTAGCCATTATGGAGCAAAGATCGGCGTTTCCGCATCTTTCGCCGACCCCGTTGATCGTTCCCTGTACCTGGATGGCGCCCATCTCGACTGCCGTCAGGGAGTTTGCGACGGCAAGGTCCGAGTCATTGTGCGCGTGGATTCCAAATGGAATATCAGGAAATTTCTCTTTGACGGCTTTTATGCTGCTCTGGATGCGGCTCGGCAGGCTTCCTCCGTTTGTGTCGCAAAGAATGACGCATTCAGCGCCGGCCTCCATCGCCTTTCCAATGGTGGCAAGAGCGTATTGCGGATCGGCGTGGAATCCATCAAAAAAATGTTCAGCGTCGTAGAAGACGGTTTTACCTTGCTGCCGCAGAAAGCCGATACTATCGGAAATGAGCTGAAGGTTGCGCTCGAGGGTCGTGTGCAGAGCCTCTTTTACGTGCACCGTCCAGCTTTTTCCGAATATTGTGGTCAGTTCGGTATTTGCTTCGAGCAGCGCCTTGAGATTGGGATCGGCGGCAGCGGTAGAACCCGGATGGTGAGTTGCTCCAAAAGCCGCGATTCTGGCCTGTTTGAGTTGATAGTTGCGGATTTCCCGGAAAAAGTCCGCATCTTTCGGGTTTGATCCGGGCCAGCCTCCCTCGATGTAATGGATGCCGATATCGTCGAGTTTGAGAGCTATGCGGACCTTATCTTCGGATGAAAAGCAAAAATCCTCGGCCTGCGTCCCATCCCGAAGCGTAGTATCATAGGTTTTCACTACCATTGGCCGGTTCCCTCGTAAGTTTTTCAATCCCCGGAATTGATGAGGCCGTGAGACTGGAGAATAAGCAGCGTGAGAGTTTGAAAACCGGGACAGCTCAAGGGGGGATTGGTTCTGTAAGTATCAAGTCCTCTGCCTGGCCTGTGACAGCGGCCTTGCATGCGCGCATATCCCGGGCCGGACCCTTCGGTTTATTGCTTTTCTGCCTGAATCTGAATGTCTCCGCCTCCCTGCAATTTCTTGTCCAGCTCGAAGGCGTCGTGCAGCACCCTAACTGCCAGTTCGGTATACTTTTCGTCTATTATACAGGAGATCTTTATCTCCGAGGTGGCGATCATCTTGATATTGATGTTTTCCCGGGAAAGCGTTTCGAACATCTTGGTCGCCACGCCGCTGTGGTTCCTCATTCCGAGCCCTATTATTGAAATCTTGGCAATTCCGGGGTCGCCCATCACCTGGCAGTCGCCAAGCTCCTGCGCAACTGACTCCAGGATGCCAATCGTCTGATCGTAGGCGGTCTTGGGAACCGTAAAGGAAATATTCGCCCTGCCCGGAATACCGCTTGCGCCCTGGACAATGAGGTCAATGTTGATGTTTGCAGCCGCTATGGGCCGAAAGACCGTCGCGGCGACTCCCGGCTGGTCGGGGACATTGGTGATCGTGACCCGCCCTTCGTTCTTATTGTAGGTGATTCCGGAGACCACCACCTTTTCCATTGTTTCATCCTCCCGTGTTACCAGGGTGCCCGGAGCATCTGTAAACGAAGAAAGCACCATTATGGGCACGTCGTACTTGATGCCGAATTCGACCGAGCGAAGGTGGAGAACCTTGGCGCCCATACTGGCCATCTCGAGCATTTCCTCGTAGCTTATCTTTTCCAGCTTGCGTGCCTTGGAGCAAATGTTGGGGTCTGCTGTGAACACGCCTTCCACGTCAGTGTAAATCTCGCAGACCGACGCATGAAGCGCAGCGGCAAGCGCTACCGCCGAAGTATCGGAGCCTCCCCGCCCGAGCGTGGTAATGTTCCCATCGTCATCAAATCCCTGGAACCCGGCCACCACTACTATTTTGTCCTCTTGCAGCTTCTCCATGATGGGCTGGGTCTGTATCCAGCTTATGCGGGCCTGGCCGAATTGGCCGTCTGTCATGATCCCGGCCTGGTATCCGGTCATGGAAACCGCCTCGGACCCCATTGCCTTTATGGCCATGCAGAAAAGGGCTATCGTGGTCTGCTCGCCGGTGGCAAGCAGAACGTCCATCTCGCGAGGGTCGGGGCAGCCTGTGATCTCGCAGCCCAGCTTTATCAGCCGGTCTGTTTCACCGGCACGCGCCGAGAGAACAACCACCAACTGGTCTCCCTTTTCTTTCCTCGCCAGGACCCGCCTGGCCACTGCATTGATTCGTTGGGCGTCGGCAACCGAGGTTCCGCCGTATTTCTGCACAACAAGCGCCATTTGTTTCAACTCCTCCAAATTGCGGAAATGCTTACTGCGGTTGCAAAAGCACCCTAGGCAAGTAACCAAAATGTTCGAAATTGTCCACAAAAAAGCAATAATCAGTCGGTATAATCTGATCGGTGATCGTTCCGGCATCCATTGTTGACGTTGAAAAGAGCTGACTGTAAACTACAGTATTCGCTTCGCCGTTTACCTTCCGTATAGAGGTCTGCAATGAAGATTCTTCTCGTGTATCCTCAAGTCGCCGAAACATTCTGGAGTTTTAAACACGCGCTTACAGTGGTCCGAAGGAAAGCGGCCTTTCCGCCTCTCGGGGCTTTGACTGTAGCGGCAATGCTGCCTGAATCCTGGCAAAAAAAGCTGGTCGATATCAATGTGCGGGCGCTTGAAGACCAGGACATACTATGGGCGGATTACGTCTTCATCAGCGCCATGATCGCCCAGAAGAACTCTGCCAGGCAGGTCGCGGACCGTTGCCGCTCGCTCGGGGTAAGTGTGGTAGGAGGCGGTCCTTTGTTCCGGGCATATCCGGACGACTTCGCCGATCTGGACCACCTGGTCTACGGCGAAGCCGAATCCATAATCTCCGAACTCGTAATGGACCTTGAGACGGGCCGGCCCGCGAAGTCTTATCGGGCTTCAGGGTTTCCTCCGCTCGACGGTCTCCCTGTCCCCTTGTGGGACCTCATCAATCTGAACGACTATGCGGCGATGTCCATCCAGTATTCCAGGGGATGTCCATTTAACTGCGAATTTTGTGACGTGATAGTCATGAACGGACGGGTACCGAGACTCAAGCCGAACGAACAGGTGCTGGCCGAGCTGGAGGCCCTCTGCTCCCGAGGCTGGCGCGGTTCGGTCTTTATTGTCGATGACAACTTTATCGGCAACACGACAAAGGTGAAAAGCCTGCTGAGAAGTATCATATCATGGCAGCAAGCCCGGCTGCACCGCATGAATTTTTTTACGGAGGCTTCCGTAAATCTGGCGGAAGATCCGGAACTGATGGACCTGATGGTGCAGGCGGGGTTCAACAAGGTTTTCCTCGGCCTTGAGACGCCCGTCGAAGAGGGTCTGAAAGAATGCGGCAAGGCGCAGAACCTCAGGCGCAGCCTCTCCGAATCGGTAGCGACGATACATCGCCACGGGCTGGCTGTCATGGGAGGGTTCATAATCGGCTTCGACAGCGATCCGCCCGATGTTTTCCAGAGGCAGGTAAACTTCATCCAAAAAAACGGGATCGTGACCGCCATGATCGGGTTGCTTACCGCAATCCCCGGAACTCGGCTTCATGCGCGCCTGGAGAGCGAAGGAAGAATGCTCTTCAATTCCTCCGGGGACAACACCGATGTGAGCGGATCTCTTAACTTCGTCACCAGGATGGACCGCACAAAATTGATCGAAGGGTACCGCTGGGCCATGAACAGCGTTTATTCTCCCGAAATGTATTATAACCGCATACTTGCATTTCTTCGGACTTACCGCCCCAAGGCCAGGTTCTGCCTGGAAAAAAATGACCTGCTGACCCTTGCCCGCTCGATGTGGTACCTCGGCATTGCCGACAACAAATCCAGAAACTATTACTGGAAACTCATGAGGAATGCAGTCTCCAAATATCACGACTCCTTCGGCGATGTGGTCACCATGGCTATATACGGTTATCACTTCCGCAAACTTTTCTGGTCCCCTAAATTTCCGGAGAAATGGGGAGAATGGCTGAACAGGTCAACCGTATAGTTCGACATTATTACCGGGTTTGAGGACCTGACTCACACCGCTTAAGCTCTGATAAAGGAAAACCATGTCAGATCCGGGAAACAAGAAGGCAGTATATGACGACCTCTACACTATCCCGGAAAATATGACCGGCGAGATCATCAACGGCGAACTCATCGTCACTCCCCGGCCATCACAAAAGCATGTACATACCGCTTCTACCCTCGATAAGAAAATTGGATCACCGTATCAATTAGGCGAAGGAGGCGGACCGGGCGGCTGGGTCATTCTCGTTGAACCGGAAGTCAAGTTCGGAGAGGATGTCGTAGTCCCCGACCTGGCCGGATGGAGAAAGGACCGGTATCCGAAGACGGGCGAGACCAATTGGATCTCCATCACTTCCGATTGGGTGTGCGAGGTACTCTCACCCAGCACCTTGCGCCTTGATAGAGTCAAAAAAATGCCCCTCTATGGCCAATATGGAGTTCCGCATTTCTGGCTGATCGATCCCGTTGCCAGGACCCTGGAGGTATTTCGACTCGAATCCGGCAGGTGGTCCTTACTGGGCGCCTTTTCCGAAGATGAGAAGGTGCGCGTCGAACCATTTCAAGAGATTGAGATCGATCTAAGCATTCTTTGGCTGGAGGGGATGGTGTAAACGGCCGGACGGAATGAACATCACGATCGAGATAGTGACCCTCCCGGTCGTAAACATGAAGTCCTGACCCTGATTTGAACCGGACTCTTAGCGTCCGAAGGACTCGCGCAAGGACGCGAGCCGGACCCGGGAATCGGTCCGGCCTCAAGCGTCCCTGCTAACATTAAACGCGCTGCGGATTTTCAAAGGAAGGGTATCAGCACCGGGAGGCATATGATCTCCGCAGGCTGATGCAAATCATGCTTTTCGGCTGCCGGGCGGTTCCTGCCAACGCTTGGCAAGAAGTTCGAGCGTGTTCCAATATGTAAACATCAATTCAGTTGAGTACTTCAGCATGATTCTGCGGTAAATTCGGGTGTTTTCGGCCATGTTCAATGAAGTTGCACAGATTCTGGCGGTCCAGACCTGGAGCGAGTCCACCATGTATGTGAACAGTTCCGCCGGCTGGGCAAAACTTACTGGAATTCTCATCATATCCAATCCCGGTCGGCTTCTCCGAATAGGCTCAACGAAGATCTGCGCACAACTGGCGGCTCACTGGCCCTATTTCTGGCCTGCCTGTTCAAAATAAGCTTCCACCTTCCCGAAGTTCTCATCCATGGTCTTCTTGAATTCCATGCAGCTTTTCCTCATCATGGCAGCCATATCGCAAATAGCTTTTTTCCCCTCGCCGGGAATCCATTCCGCCTGCTCGACGAACGAGTTAACCATTTTTTCCGACTGCTCCTGGAGCATGCACATTGCGCCAAAGGTGTTCTCGAAAGCCGTACGGTTGAAATCCATCATTTGTTTTGCGATTGTAAACTGATTCATTTCTAGTCCTCCTTGCTGTTTCTGGGTAAGCCGCACTAAAATGCGGAATCGAACACGCCTGAACGAAGTATAATTACCGATATGAGGGAGTCAAGGGGTAAATGGTGCGTTGCAGCAAAATTTTATAGTGGCGAAATAACTCGTCTAACCTTATTTTATTAAAAAGTATGGTGCTCTGCAGCAAACTGGATCACACTCGACGCGAGGCAGGCAATGGATGAAAAAATAGTGCTCAGAAAATACCCGAACAGGCGGATCTATGATCCCGAAACGAGCGCCTATATAACCCTCGATCAGGTCTGCGAAATCATAAGACGCGGCCGCCAGGTTACTGTAATCGACGCCCGGACCAAAGAAGATGTAACGGCCTTCATCCTCTCCCAGATCATCGTAGAGGAAGCAAAAAACAAGAACATTCTTCTGCCTGTGTCCTTCCTCCACCTGGTTATCCAGCACGGCAACGTGCTGGCGGAATTTTTCGAAAAGTATCTGGAACTCACCCTCAAGAACTATTTGCTTTACAAATCCGCTCTTGATGAACAATTCAAAAGGTGGCTCGATGTCGGCAAAAACTTCTCCTCCGTTGCGCAAAAGACCCTGCCCGCGGCGACGCCATGGGACTCCTTGTTCGATTTGTTCTTGACTCAGGCGAAGAAGACCGAGAAGAAAGATTTATGATCTGCCTTGAAAATTTCCCGGGGCTTTGAGCGGATGGACACCGCTTTGGCTGCATCGATTATCCTGGATGCGAAGACTTGCCGATCCATCTTTTAAAGTTTATTATAATTAGGGCAGGCTTCAGCGCATCCGGACGTTGTTTCCCGACCAGAAACCCGCATCTGCTCGTCTCACGACAGTGTTCCCCCGATTCGCATTATCCATGCAGTCTGTTCGTAGTTAATGCCGCACCCCGCTTCGAGGAGAAGACCGATGGCCGACTCAGAACGAAAAGACGGATCTTTTGTCATTCTCATGATCGACGACGACGAGGAGGATTTTTCCCTGGTCAAGGAGGCTCTCGTATCGAAGCGGCTGAAAGTGGACCTCTATTGGGCGCAGGATGGCGACGAGGCGATGAATTTTCTTTTCCGGCGTGGCGAATATGCCAATGTTCCCACCCCGAATTTAATCCTGCTCGATTTGAATATGCCTGGAAAAGACGGCTTCGAGGTGCTCCGGGACCTTAAGGCCCATAAGGACCTTCGAAAAATTCCCGCGGTGATACTTACCTCTTCCGGGGACGAGAAATCCGTATCTCGCGGATATAATACCGGGGCCAGCTCATTTATGTTGAAGCCCTTGACCTTTGACGAGATGGCCAATGCAATGCAGTCTCTGTGCGAATACTGGTTCGCTTTAGTCCAACTGCCGAAAAGCCCCGCCGGACCCGCCCGCAAAACTGTAAGAAAAGAGCCGATATCGTCTAATAACTCAATCTCTGAGCCAATCCAGTAAAATTATCCTGTTTACCATCCGTGGAAGACCCAGATTTGCAAATCAGTGAAGAGGCCCCCTGAAAAGGGGGCCGTTTGGTAATCGGCAAAATCATAGTCATCAATTGAATACAGAAAGCAGATGTCCGCTCCGCTTATTTCCTCTTGAATATGCAGGACGCATACGTCTTTCTTGCGCCCTCGTCATGGCAGTAGGAGCAATCCTTCACGTGCCATGATTCGCTGGATTTGCTGTTTAGAAATTTTGAGAATTCCTGGTCAAAAGAACTGGCGCTCGCACTGAACGTTTCAAATTTATATTCATCGCTCATACAGCAGTCTCCTTTATTTTAGGTCCTCCCAAAAATATAAAATGGACATGGGAGATGTCAAGAAAACCTGAAAAATTAAGTACCTACCCCCGGACCGGATCTTTGGGTGAAAGCACTTACTTCATTTTTGACTGTACACTGCAGGTAGGCACTCGGGATCGTGCGGGAGGCTGCCCCGGCTGGAGCGCAGGAACGCAAACGGGGTCACGTGCAGGAAATTTGAAACGCGTGCGGTGTAAATGTCGGCATTACTCTCGATTTGCCTGGCCAGGTGGCTTTTGTCTATGCCGGTGCGCATGAGCAACCCCCAGTTTTTATTGAGAAGCTGCCCGGAAGCCTGGGCGATCGGTGCAATTCTGGAATCGATTTCGACTATCCTGCCATGCAACTCGGACATTTTTCTCTGGAGTTCCTGGATTGTCGCGCCGTCGCGGGTTTCGTACCCCTGCTGACTACGCAGGGCGGCTAGCCGGAGCGAGCAGTATTGCGACGCCATCTGCTCCTTGGATTCCATCAGAGCGCTCAGCTCCGCGTGCCTCGGCTTGAATTGGTCAACGGCCGCGATTTCATCCTCAAGCTCTCGAACCACCAGGGCGGTTCGCCACCTTGAAATGCTCTTCGAAATATTGACGTCTGTAAATATGTGATCCCCGACGTACATAAGTTCTTCGCCGGAAAGGCCCAGGCTTTCCTCTACGAGCTGGGCATTTGCGCCAAGGTAGACATGGCCGGGGGAAAGGGGGCCACGGTGCTGCCGAAGGAGGCCCTCAGCATTTACGACTTCGAAAACCGGCATTGGGAAGGTGAAAAAATCGGGCTTTCTTGCCCCCATGATTATAATGTCGAACAGGTCGCGCCATTTAAGGGATTTTGGCAGGAAGGGGTCGAACGCATAGCTCATTATGGGCTCCGCGTAGGACCATTCGGAATTGCCGAATACCAGGGCATCCAGAGGCCAGCCGGCCTGTCGGAGCCCCTCCTTTATATAGTTATAGGCGCGCTGCTCCCAGGACCTCATGCGATAGTGAACGAGCGTGTAGTCCATGTCGTAGCCGATTGCGCGGATAGCGTTCAGATTGAGCGTGCGGTTGCAGAAGATTCCGCGAATATCGAGATTGCAGTTCATTTAGCGCCCATTGTTAATGCGTTGCCGGGGGTCTGTGTATCGGAAGCTTTCCTGCTTCCCCGGCGCATAAATGTAGTGGATGATGCCTGTTTTGTAAACAGGCGGGGATGAAAGCCTTGAGCATTGATCGGTTGCCCATCGCAAATTATGCAAACCACGCTGGATAAAAGAGGGTTCAAGCGCTATAGTTACAATCCATGCACCGGGCTAAGTAGCTTGGGAGGCAGCGTTGCTGGGATTTTCCCTCATTATAACCCGACTCACCGTGCCGGAAACAGGACTAGATGAAGAATCCATCTGAAAAGAAATACGTTTGCATTCACGGACACTTCTACCAGCCTCCACGCGAAAACCCCTGGATAGAGGAAATTGAGCGTGAGAATTCCGCAAGCCCTTATCATGACTGGAACGAACGCATAGATCTCGAATGCTACCGGGCAAACACTGCGGCCCGGCTCGTCGATAACAAGAATCGGCTTGTCGATCTGTTGAACAACTATGGTTATTTCAGCTTCAATTTCGGTCCCACACTGATGCACTGGCTCGAACGCCACGACCCGTGGGTTTACCAGACTATTCTAAACGCCGACCGTGAAAGCCTGCGCACTCGCGAGGGCCATGGCAACGCCATAGCGCAGGTCTATAACCATGTAATAATGCCTCTGGCAAATCAGCGGGACAAGGTGACCCAGATCCGCTGGGGAATCCGTGATTTCGAACACCGCTTCGGCAGGCGTCCCGAGGGGATGTGGCTGGCCGAAACGGCCGTTGACCGGACCAGCCTGTTTCTCATGGCAAAGGAAGGAATAAAATTCACCATACTTTCCCCCTACCAGGCTGCGCGGTGGCGTTTTCTCAAGGGAGATACCGCATGGACGGATGCGTCTAACGGAACTATTCCCAACGGGCGTGCCTATCGTTATTCCTGCGGGGACGGGGAATATATCCACATATTTTTTTACGACCCGGCCCTGGCGCGCGGGGTGGCTTTCGATCGGGTGCTCGAGCACAGCAGCAAGCTGCTGAAACAGATCGACAATACCTGGTCCTTGCGAGATCCCTCCAGCGGGGAACCCTGGCTGGTCAACGTGGCCACCGATGGAGAATCCTACGGGCATCATTTCAAATTCGGGGATATGGCGCTTGCCTCTGCGTTTGAGGAACTGCGGCGCGACCCTTCGGTGCAAATAGTTAATTACGGATGGTTTCTGTCTTCTTTCCCGGTGGTTGCCGAAGTCGAAATCTTCGAACGAACGGCCTGGAGCTGCTCTCATGGGCTTGGGCGGTGGAGCGATGACTGCGGGTGCCATCTGGGAAGCGAACCGGGCTGGACTCAGAAATGGAGGGCTCCCCAGCGCAAAGCGCTCGAATACGTTCGAGACCGCCTGGCCGTTCATTTCGAAACCGAGATGTCAAAACTGTGTGCTGAACCGTGGGGCGCCAGAGACGAATATGTCGATTTACTCCTGGACAGAAAGAAGAATCTGGCCGGTTTTCTGGCCAGACATCTCACGGGCGGTCCGCGTTCACCCAATGTTTCACGTTTCCTGGAACTGCTGGAGATGCAGCGGTTTTGCCTCCTGATGTTTACCTCCTGCGGCTGGTTTTTCGATGAAATCAGCGAGCTCGAGGCGGTCCTTATCCTCAAATACGCCGCAATGGCAATGCAGCTTGCCGAACAGACGGGATCGCCTCCCCTGGAGCCTCAGTTTCTCGAAATACTGGCGCAGGCGCCCAGTAACCTGCCCGAATACGGGAACGGGGCAAACGTTTTTCTGCGGAAGGTCAAGCCCGAGGCCGTCAGTATGGCAAGAGTGGCGGCTAATTACGCGATACAGTCGCTCGCCAGGGCCGCGCATAGAGAGTTCCAGATATACAGTTTCAGCATCCTGCCCCAGAAGGAGGAGGATTTAGGGTTTAATCCGGTGAAGTGCCTCTACGGCCTTGTGACTGTGAGAGACGACAGGACGCAGGCCCAAAAGGATTTTCTTTATGTAGTGACCCATTTTGGCGGCCTGGATTTCCGCTGTTCGGTAAAGCCCGATCCGGGCGAAGGCGAGTATGAAACCATTCTCGCCTCTCTCCAGGACTCCATCGAAGAGCAGAATACGATCAAGATGGTGCGCGTGCTGGATGAAAAATTCGGAACCGATTACTTCGGGCTCAAAGACGTCCTGAAGGACCTGAGGGCCTCGATCGGGTTGGACATAAGCCGCAAAACACTTGGCGCCTACACAGACCTTCAGCGTAACCTGTTCAATATGTATAACCCGCTCCTTCTATCATTGCGCCAATGGGGAATAAAGATTCCGAGCGATCTTCGGGTTTCAATCCGGCGTGTGCTGAGTGAAGAGGCGGAGAGCCTTGTGGAAGACATCCTGGTGCACGAGGAGGAACAGGTCTACTCGGATGCGTCCTGGGACACGACCGATTTCTTTTTCCGGGCTCACATGGCCAGGCTCAACTCGCTTCAGGAAGAGGCTAAATCATGGGGGGTTTCTCTCAGCCTCGTGGAAATCTCGGAAAAGCTGGGAAAATTCCTGGTGAGGGTCATTGCCAGGCTTGTCCAGACCTTCGACGAGAGAGATGCAGGGCGCTTCCGCCGGCTGCTTGCGCTTTGCAGCGACATGTCGCTTCGGCCCGAGACCTGGAAGCTTCAGACCCTCTATTTTCAGTTTGTAACCAAAGGAATCGAAAATCCGGAGCTTTTAGAAAAAATCCCAAGGGTTGAAAATCTTCTGGAGGAACTCGACGCAATGTTGAACTGCCGCTTTGCGATGCTTCGGGGCGATAGGTTCCTGCAGCTTCCAGGCGGCATGGCGGCCCTGATGGAATAGGGCCTTTCATACACAAGGTATCTCAGTCCGGCGCCTAAGTGCGGCCGATAACAGCATGGTATTGAATATCGCACCGGAACTGTATTAGTATTACAGATCGGCCGAACAGAAAATCCAACTCATCAGGAGATCCAAAATGTGTGAAGCAAATGCTTACCTGGTAAAGGAAGGCAAAGAGGAACTCATCCTGGAGGCGGTTGACAAGGTTGAGAGCGAGGGGGACCACATCAAGATCGAAAGCATTTTCGGAGAGCAAAAAACGGTCCATGGCCGGATTCGCAGCATGTCCCTCGTAAATCACCGGATAGTTATCGAAGGGTAGCGCCTCACTACCTTGGAGCGCAAGAGAGCAAGGTCCGCGCAAGAGCGTTACTTATCTTCCTGCGGGGCTTTTGCCGTCCTTTTGAAACAGTACCAGTCCACCTGTCTGCATATGCCCCGAATCAACCGAATATCACGCCCGCGAAGCTTCATTCTGCTGAAAAACCGCCTGATGCTGGTCATCCAGTAATCGGGATTTTCCGGATTTATGAAATTGATTTTTGTGAGCGTATCTTTCAAATGAACGTACATGGCTTCGAGTTCGCCTCGGGTGGCAAGACGCGGCGTGGAGTCTTCTTTTTTCTCGGATGCGGCGGTGAAAATCTCATAGAGCATTATCATGACCGCCTGAGCCAGGTTTATGGAGGAGAAGCCGGTTGTCGGTATGTTAACCAGCGCGTCGCAGTACCTGATATGTTCATTGGTCAGTCCGCTTGCCTCGGGGCCAAAAAGCAGCGCGATGTGGTTTTTTCGGCTGATTGGGATCAGTTCAAGGGCAAGCTGCCGGGGATTTTTCACGAACTGGCGGTAGGACCCCATTCGCGCGGTGGTCCCGACCACGTACTGAAAGGATTTGAGCGCCTCTTCGAGCCTGTCGTGGACTTCGATTCCCAAAACGAGGTCTTCGGCATGATGTGTGGCCATCTTTATGATCCGGGCCAGATCGCAGTCAGCCGGATTTACGACCAGGAAACGGGATATTCCCATATTCTTGGCCGCCCGAACCGCCGCCCCGATGTTTTCCGGATAGTGAGGCTCATTTAGCACGACTGCTATATTTTCGAGGTTGATTTTCATTGCGCCCGTTTTTCCCGCTCGTTCAGTCTCTTTGGTATTTTCCGAGACGAGTTATACTCCGATAGCCGGGAATGTTCCAGACCAGCTTGGAGTTGCAGCCGATTGTATTTTGTGAAGAAAGGGTTTCTATCGAGTGCTCACTTCGGGGAAATACTCTTCTGTCGCTTACGCCGCGGAGTTCCGGCGGCGCCTCCGATTCTATCAGGTCCGATTGCCTGAAATCAAAAAGGCCCGCTCCATAGTGTTTAGAAGCGGGCCACACTCAGTTCCGGTATTTTCCTTCCGTCACCCCGCCTACCCTTCTTCCATGCCCATAAGCTTCTTTGCCATCTTTTTCTTGGACTCGAAGTCGGTGAGGTAGGAAATCATTACGCGCTGGCTCTGGGGTGCGCCCGCTCCGTGCCAGGTCCCGGGGCCGTGCAACCCGGCTGTCCAGTGCTGGAGGAATTTGGCTACCTTTAACCGCTTGCCTGCAGGCGCCGCGCTCTGAAAAAATTTCTTGAGCAGAGGCCCTACTTCCGGGTCCTCCAGGTCTTTTAGCCTCGGCATGGTCACGACCAGGCCGCCGCCGATATCGCCCGCAATCTTCATGATTTCCCAGAAGCCGTGGGCGATGTTCAGCTTGGCTACGTTTCCGAAGAGGTCGTCGGGCAGGAAGACGCCCGAGCCTTCAGGCTCCTCCCGGCCTTTTACGGCGGCAGCGATCGCGCACGCGTGGGACGTTTCGCTAAGCCGCACCATTTCGATCAACTTGTCCTGTATGTGAGGTATCTTCTCCACGCCGTTGTATTCGGCTGCCAGGAGCGTAGCGCCGATGACGAGGTCGGCGAACCCCACCTTGCAGGCCCCGCCGCAGTTCATCCGGTGCGTTTTGGCGAACCGGGAGATCAGCTTTCCGCAGTACTTCGTTTCACCACAGAGGAAAACCCTGTCCCATGGGATGAAAACATTGTCGAAAACCATGGTTGAGGTTTCTCGCTGGCCGAATACCGGGTTCCCAAGCTCCGATTCGTCTTCGGCCATCTCCCTTTCAGCCGAATAGGCATTGTACTGGCAAATGTAGGTGAGTCCGGGAGATCCGTTCGGGACGGCGAAGGCGACCGCGAAGTCCTCTTCGCCCTCTTTGAGTGAACCACCGGGAAGAACGAGCGTTTCGTGAGACCCTATCGCCCCGCTCTGGCTGACCTTTGCGCCTCTTACCACGATCCCGTCTGAACGTTTCTCGGCGACGTGCACGTACACGTCAGGCTCATCCTGCTGGGAAGGCCGCTTCTTCCGATCTCCTTTGGCGTCGGTTATCGCCCCGGAAACGGCGAGATCGTCTTTCTGAATGCCCGCCAGCCACTTATTGAAGCGCTCGTTGTAGCTCGTTCCGAGGTCCCGGTCCATCTCCCAGGTGGTGGAAGCTAGCCCGTTTATTGCATCACAGCCGACGCAGCGGTAGTTGCAGGTGCCGACAGTCCGGCTGGTAAGCAGGGCCATTTCCTGCCGCATGTCCAGATCGTGATTGCTGCGGGAGACGTGAACGTTCCGGTTGATCGGGTCCCCCGTGAGGTGAGATCCGGCAACCATGATGCTTTGGGCTGTATCGTCCTGCGCCAGGTCGTAAATGGCCGCATTGGCCTTGACCATGGATCTTGTAATTGGATGGTCGAGCAGGTTCGAAACCCATTTACCGCCCACGTAAACTTTTGGCGTGAGCTTCCGTACGCTTTCCATGTACTCCTGAGAGGTCTTCAGAGACATAAAGGGCCTCCTTTCGGTAAGGTGTGCAGATTTGCCCGTGAAAATATTACAATACTATAGGATTTATGCATTTGAAGAAAGAGTGTATTTATATCTAAAAGCCGGACCACAAAAAGGAGGCAGCGAAGATTTATGAACTTCCGCTTCTGCCCGTATTGCGGCATACCCCTCATACAGAAATCAGACGAGAAGGGTGTAAAGTCCTTCTGCCCGGAGTGCGGCAAAGTTTTCTATCGTAACCCCACGGCAGGTGTCGCCGTTCTGCTGGTTGAAGCAGGAAAAATTCTCCTCGTCAAACGCCGCGGCTTATACGCCGGGAAATGGTGCATTCCATGCGGCCACCTGGAGTGGGACGAGGACGTGAGGGAAGCCGCCGGGCGTGAGTTCTTCGAGGAAACCGCCATAAAGGTCCGGGTAGGGCGGGTTTTTGCCGTTCACTCGAACTTTCACGACACTGATGCCCAAACGGTTGGGATCTGGTTTTGGGGGACCCGGATCGGCGGGGAACTTCGTCCGGGGTCGGACGCCAGCGAAGCGGCTTTCTTCAGCCTGAACGATTTGCCCGATCTCGCCTTTCCCACGGACAGAACTGTATGCCGGGATCTAAAGGAGTACTTTGATTCCCGCTCGTTTGAGGAAGAATGATGCCGCATGCGGGTAAATTCCACGGGGCTGGCCGGTGCTCAGCTTCTGCCGCTTTGCCGCAAACGTGCATCTTCGGCTAAAGGATAATCGCTCAACTTTGAAGGAGGTTGTCATGCCCGGCGGCTCTAATGATTTTCCCGCTGTTTCTCTTAGAACACGCATTGGATGGATCGGTACGGGGGTGATGGGGCTTTCCATGTGTGGGCACGTAATGGAAAGAGGCTACGGGGCCACCGTATTTAACCGCACCCGGGAAAAGACTCTCCCCCTGGTCGAAAAGGGCGCCGTCTGGGTTAGTTCCCCTCGGGAAGTCGTGGAAAAGTCGGATATCATATTTACCATGCTGGGGTTTCCTGAAGACGTGCGGGAGGTTTATTTCGGAAGAGGAGGCATTCTGGAGGCGGTCCGCCCGGGTGTTATTCTCGTTGACATGACCACCACCGAGCCATCGCTGGCGGCGGAAATCTACCTGGCCGCCAAAGAACGGGGGGCCTTCGCCGTCGATGCTCCCGTCTCGGGTGGCGACGTGGGGGCACGCAATGCCGCTCTTTCAATCATGACGGGAGGAGACCGGGAAGTGGTTGAGGCCATTCAGCCTATCCTGGAAGCAATGGGAAAAAACCTGGTCTACCAGGGACCGGCGGGATCGGGCCAGCATACTAAAATGTGCAACCAGCTAGTCGTTGCCGGAACGATGATAGGCGTGTGCGAAAGTCTCTTATACGGCTTCAAGGCGGGCCTTGATCTGCCCACGATGCTGAGTTCCATTCAGGGCGGAGCGGCGCAGTGCTGGAGCCTGGACAATCTGGCCCCACGCATCCTGCGAAGAAATTTCGATCCGGGTTTCTTTGTCGAGCATTTCATCAAGGATATGGGCATTGCGCTCAAAGAGTCGGCGCGTATGGGCCTTTTTCTCCCCGGCCTGGCGCTGGCCCACCAGCTATACATCGCGGTAAAGGCGCAGGGACACGGCAAGGCGGGCACCCATGCGCTCATCCTTGCCCTTGAACAGATGTCCGGGACCGTGGACCGGGAACAGGGCTGAAAAAAGTCTTACCGATGGTCCCGCGGATGAGTTGCCGCAAGCCCTTGCAAACCTGAAAAAATATAGACTGATTTTCCCGCGTGCCCTTACTTATAGTATTTGTGAAAATACTCCAGCACCATCCTGTGGGTGTTGAACTGAGGGGTTAGGTCCGAGATGGACCTCCTCATTATCGAAAGCCACTGCCTGGGGTTGGCGTAATATGTCGTAACCATGTCTTCGAGGTCCTGGTACAGGTCGGCGGCCGCTGTTTCGTCGCTCTGGTCTTCGTCGTCTCCAATGGCCCACCCGTTTATCCGGTTATTGCAGGCTTCACGCCACCAGCCATCCAGAACGCTCATGTTGACCCCGCCGTTAAAGCAAACTTTCATGCCGCTCGTGCCGCTCGCCTCTCTGGGACGGCGAGGAGTATTGAGCCACACGTCGGCCCCCGCAGTCATCAGGCCCGCCACCCAGATGTTGTAATTTGGGACAAAGACGAGCCGAAGCTGTTTTTCATATTGTTTGCCGGTATTGATTATCTGCCGGATCAGCTCCTTTCCCGGCTCGTCATAAGGGTGAGCTTTCCCCGCGAAGACGAACTGTACGCGGTCATAGGAAAGATTGAAAAGGAATTCCAGGTCGCTGAAAACCAGGGTTGAACGCTTATAGGCGGCTGCGCGCCGCGCAAAGCAGATCGTGAGAAGTTCGTCTGTAAACCCGGCGGCTGACATGGAGTTTATGTAGCTGATGAGCCGCTTTTTGGCCCTCCTTTTGGTCTCGACGATGTCGCTGTCCGGAATGACCGAAATGTCACCGAGGAGTTGAGGATTCTGACGCCAGGCCGGGATGTATTTGTCGTATAGCTCCTTGAAGTCGGGGCCGGTCCAACTGAGGTGGTGCACGCCGTTTGTGACATGGCCGATATCGAAACCGGGAAACATGAGCCGCGATATTTCCCCGTGAAGCTGGCTCACCCCGTTTGCGCTTCGCGACAGATTGAGGGCCAGGACCGTGGTGTTAAGAAGGTCCTCTCCGGCAAGTTGCCTTATGTTTCCGGGCAGGTATCCTCCGAGGACCTTCGATGCAAGGTCGTAATTGAATTTATCGTGGCCGGCGGCAACCGGTGTATGCGTTGTGAACATGCACTTCGACCTCACCAGCGCCTCGTCTCCCCCGAAGTCTTTCAGCATGGCGAGGGTGAGGAAAACGGCGTGTCCCTCGTTCATGTGAAACGTTGTGACTTGCGGCTCCAGGCGCTTTAACGCGAGATATCCACCGATTCCGAGAACCGTTTCCTGCGCTATCCGGGTGTGCTGGTCTCCACCGTAGAGATACTGGGTTATGAGCCGGTCTTCGGGCGCATTTCCCGGCATGTCGGTGTCGAGAAAATAGACAGGGACGCGCCCCGACCCGGTATCGTTATGCATGCCGATCACGTTATGCTTCCAGACGCCCACCTGCACGTCTCGATCTGCGACCCTGACGGTTACCTTGAGCGGAAGAGGTTCCATGAACGCGCGCGGGTCGAAGTAGGGGTACAGCTCTTCCTGTTGGCCGAAAGGGTTTATATTCTGGATGAAATAGCCGCGCTTATACAGGAGCGTTACGGCAACAAGAGGGATGTTCAGGTCGGCGGCGGATTTGATATGGTCACCCGCCAGAATTCCAAGGCCGCCGCTGTAGGTCGGGATGTTTTCATTGAGCCCGATTTCCATGCTGAAATATGCTATTTTCATTCGGCTGATCTCGCTCCCATGGTTTTAGTTTTGCTGGTTCGAACGGGATTTATATCACACCGGCGGCGGTTTTTAAAAAAAACATGGTGCAGGTTGGACTGAGTCCCGTAAGAGATTATCACGGTGCGCCCGGATGCGATGTTCGTACGAATCTTTGTTCGAAAAAATTCGCGATAATGTTACCATCCGGAAGGCGTGAGAACCATAACGTACCGGAGAAATCGTCATGCGCGCGCTCTTGATTTCAGCCAACACGGAACAGCTCCAGATGCCCGTCCTCCCGATGGGCCTTGCCTGTGTTGCAGCGGCCGCTGAACATGCCGGGCATGAGGTCAAGCTGCTCAACCTCATGACAAAAGATGACTTTCAGCAACTGCTCGAAAACGCTGTTCTGGGCTTTCAGCCCGAACTCGTCGGCGTTTCGGTAAGAAACATCGACGACCAGAACATGAACTCCCCCAGATTTCTTCTCGAAGCCGTCAAAAATGTTGTGTCTGCCTGCCGCCGCCTCACGTTCGCCCCTATAGTTCTGGGAGGCGCGGGGTACAGCATTTTCCCCCGAAGCGCTCTCGCCTATCTTGGAGCGGACATGGGGATTAAGGGCGAGGGTGAAGCCGCTTTTGTCATGCTTTTAGACAGACTTTCCAGAAAAGAAGACCCGGCCGGCGTTGCGAATCTGGTCTTGGCTGAGTCCGGCCGCGAAAATAAGACCGAGGTCCTGAAAAGGCTCGACGACTCTTTGTTGCCTGATCCCAACGGCCTGTTCTCTTTTCCCACCGAATTCAAAAATCAGAAAATATGGCTTCCCTTCCAGACCCGCAGAGGCTGCCCGATGGAATGCAGTTTCTGTTCGACCGCAACCATAGAAGGGCGGATTTTGCGAAAACGGTCCCCTGAAATTGCTGTCGATTCAATTTCCCGGTTTGCTGAAGCAGGGTTTAAGAATTTCTTTTTTGTGGACAACACTTTCAATTTTCCTCCCTCATATGCCCGTGAGCTTTGCGACAGGATGATCCGGAGAAATCTCGAAATCCAGTGGCGCGGGATACTCTACCCCTGGAAAGTCGATGAAGGTCTTATCGAAAGGATGGCCATGGCAGGCTGCGTCGAAGTGGCCTTCGGATTTGAGAGCGGGTCGAGGAAAATACTGCGTTCGTTAAACAAGAGGTTTGGGCCTGAAGAAGTCCGCAGGGTTTCAGAAATACTGGACAGATATGGTATCGGGCGAATGGGTTTTCTTCTGCTCGGCGGGCCTGAAGAGACCAGGGAAACCGTTGAGGAGAGTCTGGAGTTTGCCGATTCTCTCGAATTGGAAGCCATGAAGGTCACCACCGGCATCCGGATTTATCCATATACGCGCTTGGCGAAGGCGGCAATCGCCGATGGAGTCGTTTCACCTGAAGACGACCTGCTTTACCCGAGATTCTATCTTGCCCGGGGACTCGAAGGCTGGATCGAGGAAAAGGTGTCCGATTGGCTGAAAAGTCGGCCCAACTGGTTTAGTTAAAGGTTAACGGGACCACCAGAGGAGACGCAGGATATGCCGAAAGTCATGATACACCCCTCAAGCTATGAAACTATCCGTGAAGCGGTTGACCGGGCGTTCGATCTCTTCCCGCTTGAAATCAGGGGCAGGAAAGTTTTGATAAAACCCAATGTGCTCAGGATATCGGAGGCAAAGGAAGGTATTGTCACCCATCCAGCGATGCTCCGCGCGGTAGTCGATAAAGTCGAGTCACTGGCCCCGGCTTCCATGGTCGTAGGCGACAATCCCGGGCTTTTCAATTACGGCGATAACGAGAAGAGCTTTGAGCAAACCGGGCTTATGGAAGCGGCCCGGGGTTACTACCGGAACATAGGGACCGATTCGCTCAAGGTCGACTTCAATCCCGATTTCCTGCCGGTGGTGAGTGTCCCCCGCGTAGTTTTGGAAGCAGACATCATCATCAGTCTTCCTAAGTTCAAGACGCACGGCCTGACCGTCATTACGGGGGCAATCAAGAACTGCTACGGATATTTGCCCGGCGCCCAGAAAGCGATGCTCCACAAGGCGGCCGGCAGTCCCCGGCGGTTTCATGAAATGCTTGTCGATGTCTTCCGGCTTCGGGTCCCGGACCTTTTCCTGGTCGATGCCGTAGTCGGCATGGAAGGAAATGGGCCGGCCTCGCCGGACCTCAGGGAGATAGGCCTGGTCCTTGCCTCCGATAACGCCGTAGCGATGGACGCGGTGATCGCAACGATGATGGGTTGCGACCCGGCCTGGTTGCGGTTCCTGCAGAAAGCAAAGGAAGTCGGACTGGGGGATTACGATCTCAAAGGGATCGAAGTCATAGGGGAGCTGAAACCAATACCTGGTTTCAAGCTCCCGCCGCTCAGCGGCGAAGGGCTGAGTCATTTAAGGGAATTGATCGACACCCGCATAGTCGTTCGCCCACAGGTGGACCCTGACCTTTGTACAGGCTGCGGCACATGCGTCGGTCAGTGTCCGGTTTCGGCCCTCTCCATGGGTGAGAGCGTCCCCGAAGCCGATCCCGATATCTGCATCACATGTTTTTGTTGCCAGGAGATCTGCCCGGAGAAAGCAATCATGCTTAAATAACGATGGGTATCTCACGCGTTTTTTGACGTCGAAAATCGCGGAGTACGCGGAGAAAAGCCTTTTAAGAAGGATTTGCAGCGTCGGGCACAAAACCTTGCTGGGCGTAGAAAGGCAATCCGGGTTCAAACGATTTGATAGAGGAGGGATAAAAATTGAATGGTCTGCTGGTAAGATGGCTGCTTCTTACGATTTCAATTATTGTTACATCCTATCTGGTCGACGGTATACATGTGACGAGTTTCTTTGCCGCATTTTTTGCCGCGGCTGTCCTCGGTATACTGAATGCTCTTTTCCGGCCGATACTTATCGTTATCACCCTTCCAATAAATATCCTCACCCTGGGCCTCTTCACATTTGTGATAAACGCCCTGCTTTTGAAAATGGCTTCGGGAGTAGTGCCCGGCTTCTACGTTGAGGGGTTCTGGTCGGCGGTTTTCGGCTCGCTCATAATAAGCCTGGTGAGTTGGGTGCTCAATTCCTTTGTCAATGAGAGGGGCAGGATCAGATACATCGAACTGAAGAAAAGGGATGGGGATATTTGGGAATAGGAGCGGGTGAATGGGTGAGTAGGTTAATGGTGATGAAGAAAGACCTCATCTGCCCAAGGTTCATGGCGTTTGCCCACGGATGATTTCTGAGGTATTTTAAAAAAAAGAAAAAAGCGCTAGGGAGATCGTGGTTATGAGAGCCAAGGTAACAAAACGTGGTGTGATTATCCCCAAAGAGATGCTGGCGGGCGCCGAAGAGGTGGAAATCCGAAGCGAGGATAATCGGATAGTGATTTCGCCACTTGTCAAAAGTGATCCCATATTGAATCTTGGTAAGCAACCGATAGAATGTGGCGTGCCGGATGCCTCGGAGCATCATGACGGATATATTTACGGCTCCACTTCATGAAGAAGCTATTTCTCGACACTGGCTACCTCATAGCACTGGAGGCCTCAGACGACCAATACCACAAAATGGCGTTGGCCCATTGGCAGAACCTGACCAGGTCCTTACCCTCGCTGGTCACGACCAGCTTCGTTTTCGATGAGGTTGTGACCTTCTTCAATGGCCGCAATCGGCATACCAAAAGTGTTGAAATTGGAAGCCTTTTATTGGAAAGCCCTTCAGTCAAGCTGGTCCATATTGATCAGCCTGTTTTTCAAGCTGCGTGGAGCTACTTTATCCGACATTCAGACAAATCGTATTCTTTCACGGACTGCGTTTCCTTCATCGTGATGCGGCGGCTCGGAATCCGAACAGCCCTCACCTTCGACAAACATTTTTCACAGGCAGGATTTATGCAACTGCCTGAGAGTGAAAGCCAGGTATTGATCTAATTCCTCCGCAGTTCTCCCATCCTTAAAGAAACAAAAGGGCAGAGTGAAGGGCGAAAATCTCACTATTTGCGGAAATGGTTAGTACTCCGCACCGTACGGGTTCTGCCATGACAATGCTTGCCTGCAATTGGAATATTCCATATTACAGACAAACTGTCCCGTTAATCGTCTTTCATTTAATATGCGGTCTGTGGGCGTCCACGTAAGCCTTGAGAACCGCTTGCATCCTCGAAATATGCCCTTTGCCGTGCGATTTGAAAAAGTCGATGATCTCCTGCTCAAGCCGCAGGTGCACAGATTGCTTTGGGGCCGGCAAAACCAGTCTGGCCCGTGTCCAGTCGGGCTTCAAGTCCCTCTCGTCTTCATCCTCGGAAATCCGCCGTTCGAGTTCCTCATCCGTCATGGCGTCCACTTTGGTCAAATCGGTGCGGCTGTCCGCGCGTTTGGCTTTAAGCTCGGCCGCCGTATAGCTCTTGATATTTTTGTCTCTCTTCATGGCGAGCCCTCCGGAAGGAAATGACCATGATAGCGTCGCTAGTTAATGTACACAATTTGTGTCTACAGTCAAGCCTCCCCCGCGTGTTTCGACGGTTGCCCCGGCATTTTATGGGTCTTCCGGCCAAGGCGTACCTGGACGTTTGCACGCGAAGCCTCGGTTTTTGACGTCGAAGAACGCGAAGAAGCGGTAGCGCCGTCTTCCACGGCGGCGCAAAAGAACAGGTTTTGTGGGTCTTCGGTCAAACATGAACCTGTGTTGCTTGGACAAGGAGCTTTGGGCTTAACGCTTACGATAAACGACGTGAAGTGCTGGTAAGAGGAATGAAGGATTACGCTTAAGTGGAATGAAGAGGAAACTGGTTAGATGACTTACCAGAAGTTGCGTAAGCAATAGCGGGAACCTAAGGAGCCGAAGCACAAAAAAAGCGGTCTACCAGCCCACTGCTGCTTGCTATCGTTGTTCTCTATCTTCGCGGCTTCGCGTGAAAAATATTGCAGGTATTCGGTTGCCGGAAGACCCCATTTTGTCTGGTGTTAACGCCCCGAAACCTCCCCAAACCCGCTCTGCACCTCCGAAACGCGGTTTAACATGCGTATGATTCCGCTTGACTTGGGCCAAATAGGTGTGTATACACTCTTTTTTGAAACTCACAGCGGTCGGATTCAGTGAACAGTCAGGATGCCTGCCCTTGGAAGATACACCGAAAACGTTGGATAGCGCCAAATGCAGGGAAATAGGGCGCAGTTGCGCCTGCTACAATCTGCGGAGGGCCGCCCGAGCCGTCTCGCGGCTCTACGATGATTTCCTGAGGCCAAGCGGCCTGCGAACTACCCAGGTTTCCCTGCTTATGTCGGCGAAATTGCGAGGGCCCGTAACGCTGAGCGAACTGGCAAGACTGACCGTGACCGAGCGCACGACGATTACCCGAAACCTGAATATCCTCGAGAAGAAGGGCTTCATCCGAATCGACCCCGGGGAGAGTGACCGCAGGGAACGTAAGGTGGCCCTGACGGAACAGGGTGAGGAAGCCTTGCTTGTGGTCGTTCCCTTATGGGAGAAGGTCCAGGCGCATATCGAGAAGGGACTTGGCGAGGACCGCCTGGGAAGCCTTCTTAAAGACCTGGCGGAACTTGTCCTCCTGGCTGGCACGAAGTGACAAACGTTCATCACCCTAGTATCTCACGTCCCTCTGGGACACCCTGAAACCATGGAAAACTCGTAGGATGGGTGGAGCGAAGCGCAACCCATCAAGCCTTTTCGCAGCAGTAATTCATGTCTCATTGGCACTTCTTCGTGTTCTTCGACGTCAAAAAACGCGTCTTCGCGTGAAAAACTGTCTTTTCCGAACCGACAGACGGCGATACAGCGGAAATCTGGAGTTTGTTTCGAAACTTAAGCCGGACTTAAGCTCAGCGCAGCATAGCAGCAAGGAAACTTCGAGTTGTCCTGCCCCTTCGTGAAACTACAGTTTGGAGCGGTCAGGAAGGCCCGTCAGAGTCACGAAGGACACGAAGAACACGAAGGTGCACAAAGAAAACCGATCTGGAGGAGCACCTTTGTGGGCTTTCGAACCTGAAAAGCATTGGTCGAACACGAAGAAGAGGAAGCACTGGAAAACCTTTCCCATACAAGATCCCTGACAATGATTTTCCTTCGTGCACTTCGTGTATCCTTCGTGCTCTTCGTGACCCCAAAAGCATTCGAATCTAAAGTTAACAGCATTGGTGATGACCTGGTCCATCGCAATTCAGTGCATCTCAAGAATGTCAATCCTCAGGAATGAAGGAGTCAAACCATGAGTGACACGAATTTCAAAGAAGCCGCCGAGTTTGTTCGAAACGATCTAAGGCTGAAGACGTTGCCCGTAGCAGCCAAATTCCTGAAAAACAAAGCAGATATGCCGGAAAAGACGCGGCGCCCTTCAGTGGCCCTTGGGAAAAGGATTGCCATTTGCCAGGGCGTTACGATGGCCAGGATTTACGGCTGGACGGTGGGGCTTGCCAAAGAGGATGTGATTTGTGTTCCTGCCTCTATCGTTTTCGGTTTCAGCGAGTCTTCCGACCAGGTGGCTTCCCTGGCCGGCCTGTTTGCCGAGATAAACTTCTCGACCACCGAAGATCTCGCCCGCAAAGAGGCTTCCTCCATGACCCGGTTTGCAAACGGAGAGATCGAAGCAATCGTTATGGCTCCGCTGGAGCGGGCATCCTTCGAGCCGGACACAATCCTCCTGTATGGCAATCCCGCGCAGGCGATGCGCATGACCCAAGCCTGGACGTACGTGACGGGAGAACGTGTTCATGGGAATTTCGGAGGCAAGGTGGAATGCGATGAATACCTTATCGCCCCCTTCAAGACGCAATCCCCCCGAATGGTGATCCCCGGCAACGGCGAGCGCATTTTCGCCGGTACGCAGGATGATGAGGTAACTTTTGCATTTCCGGCCAAATTCCTGCCGGATTTTACCAATGCGCTCAAGGAAGTTGGAAAAGCGGTCGGGGCACGCTATCCGGTGACTCCATACCAGAATTTCCAGCCGGATTTCCCGAAGGCCCACAAGGAACTGGGGAAGGAACTGGGGATTCTGTAATTTAAGGGCAATTTGCACCACAGAGGCACAGAGAGCACAGAGATAAGTCAACTGCCCTGGACAGGATCAACAGGATTAAATAAAGATTCTTATCTAAGTTGTTGTTTACTCCGCGTCTCCGCGTGATACGGTTTTCGTCCTTTGCTTGCGACAGAAGAACAATCTCACCGCAGAGGACGCAAAGATCGCTGAGAAAAACGCAGAGAAAAAACAACTGCCCTGGACAGGATCAACAGGATTAAGCAAAGATTTTTATCTAACTCTTTGTTTACTCCGCGTCTCCGCGTGACATGGTTTTCGTTCTTTGGCTGCGCTGCTTTTTTCCTCTGCTTTTTCTCAGCGATCTCTGCGTTCTCTGCGGTTGATGGCTTTTGATCTTTAGGAGATGGCAATGATTCAAAACGTATATAAAGAGCTGCTCGAAGTCATGAAAAATCGAGGAGGCCCCTACTCCGGGTTGGACATCCCTGAGTTTTACGCACTTGTGGAGGCCCTCTTTACTCCCGAAGAAGCCGAAATGAACAATGTGCTGGTGCGAAAACCGGCTGCGGCCGAGGATATTGCCGGTAGAATAAACAGGGATAAAAACGAGGTGACCGCTATTCTCGAGAGGATGGCCGATAAGGGATTGTGCGCAATCTTCAAGGGGCCCGGCGTGCCGCTCTACCAGGGGATAGCGTTCATGCCCGGCATCTTTGAGTTTCAGTTCATATCCGGCGGTGAAGCGGAGCGTGACAAAAGGATCGCAGAACTGATCCATGCGTACAAGAAAGCCTATGAGTCCGCGAAGGGCGTCGCGAAAATAAGTTTTCCGGCGACCCGTGTGATCCCCGTTGCCAGGACAATCAAAGCCGGGAATGTCATTCACACTTACGACCAGGTCGTGACCTATATCGAGAAGTATGATTCCATCGGTGTGGGAACGTGTTATTGCCGCCAGGCCGCCAAATTGCGGGGGGAAGACATCCACGGAATGCCGCTCGAAGTCTGCATGTGGTTCGGAGAAATCGCAGAACATATCATCGGGCGTCTGGGCGGAAGGCGAGTAACCAAGCAGGAAGCCAGAGATATCCTGGACAGGTGCGAGGAAGCCGGTTTACTGCACATGAGCCGCAACACCTCAGAGGATATTGATTTTCTCTGCAACTGCGATCGCTGGCACTGCCAGGTTGTAAACATGGTATTGAAGCAAGCCCGACCCAGCCTGGCTTTCAATTCAGGGTTCCAGCCCGTTTTTGATTCCGAGCGCTGCATCTTGTGTGAAACCTGTATCGAACGGTGTCCGCCCCAGGCCCTGGCAATGGATGAAAACAACGCCCAGGTCGTCAACACCGACCGGTGTTTCGGGTGCGGCATATGCGCTACCGGATGCCCTGAGGATGCGATCTCGATGGAAGCCAAACCGGGTTTTCCGGCCCCGCCCAAAACAGCTAAAGAGTTGGCGGAAGCGTTTAAAGCAGCGCCGAAAGAGTGAAGGGTGAAGAGTGAGCGGGGAGTGGGCAGACAGGAAAGTTTCACGCGGAGACGCGGAGACGGAGGGTGGAAGGGGAGGAAAGATCAAGATACAAAAACGAGTTCATCAGGAAACCCTGGAAGCAAAACTTGGGCCTGCCACATCTCAGAGCATGCTGCGGGACCTTGCTTTCCGGCATATGCTGTAGTACGTTTAGAAGTACTATAGGAGGTACAGTATGAGCAAGGTATTGAATATAATTCCGATAAGTGATTTGAGGCAAGATGCGGCTAAAGTCTTGAAAAGGCTCAGGGACTCCAAAGAACCTCTCGTAATCACGCAAAGGGGACGTGCGGCTGCCGTAATGCTCAGTGTCGAAGCATATGATAGATCGGAACGGGACAGGGAACTTTTATGCCTTCTGGCAAAAGGGGAAAAGGAAATAGAGGCTGGCGAGGGGTATGATCTGAATTCTGTCCTCGCTGAGGCCGATGCACTCCTTGCGGAAGAACGATCGTGAGGGTCCGCTTTACCCCTGCCGCCAGGATTCAGTTTCTCTCTGCACTCGCCTTTATTCGCCGGGATAGCCCTCCAGCGGCGGTCCACTTCCGAGACCGGGTTGAAAAGGTGTTGCGCAGGCTCGAAGAATTCCCGGAATCTGGAAGGGTAGTACCGGAGTTTCCAGAGCTACCGTACCGTGAAGTAGTCATCTCACCATACCGCTTCTTTTACCGGGTCAAAGGTGAGAGCGCCTGGATTGTCGCAGTCTGGCACGGTGCACAAGCCCCTGAACAGCCAATGTCCTGAACGCCCAACACGCGGTTGGCGTCGGCCTCCACCCTTCAGCTTTACCTCCTTTTTTCACTATTGCCCATGACCAATTGGCGTTTAGAGCACCCATCACACCGTTCGAATTGAGCTTCTAAGAACAGAAATAGATACTTCTTTCAATCGTTTGGCTGTTTATTTGGGTACTTGGTTTGGGCCGCTCCCGTTCGACCGTATAGAGGCGCGAGTGGGGAGCAGGAAGGCGGAAAGCCTGGTTCCACGCGGAGACGCGGACGCGCGGAGACGGATGGCGGAAGGAGGAAAATCTCGCTGCTTTAGGGGCTATTGACTGTTTGGTGCTCACTTCCCGCTGATGTGCTCACTGCTCCAAAAGGGCTAGATTCTTTACCGGCCGGCCGCAAAATTTCCTGGACAGTTAACGGTAATTTGTCCAGTTCTGTTTATACTGGTTACTCATGGAGTGAACATCCGGGCTTTTATTTCGGCAACGTATATACAACGCTGCGCACAGCACTGCGTGCTGTATAAACAGGGTCGTCAATTTCCTGGAGATCGCCAAGAACATCGGAGAAAGGGCCGCGGTCTGGACAAACCTCCCCCGTCCCACCATCAGGATCTGCTGGCGAGAATGGGATTTATGATATAGTATCTGCTGATCTTTCCCTGCAATTCAGACAATAGGGGTCATTATCCAAAAGCATATCCATGTGGCATGCGCCATAATAGAACGTGACGGGCTCGTACTTGCTGCCCAACGTAGCGCCTCTATGAGTTTTCCACTAAAATGGGAATTCCCCGGGGGCAAGATCGACCCAGGTGAGTCGTCGCAGGAATGTCTGCACCGTGAATTGCTGGAAGAGATGGGTGTTTCTATTGGTATGAGGGCAGCTTTGCCATTAAATACTCATCGCTATCCGGATTTTTCGGTAACACTCTATCCATTTGTATGCTCAATAGTTTCCGGCAAGATTACTTTGCACGAGCATGCTGCTGTCAATTGGCTCGCACCTGAAACACTAGATTCTCTTGACTGGCTTGAAGCCGATTTTGCAGTGATCCATTCATACCTTTCCAGGCTCACAGGCCTGCACCATGAAACCTATTGAATTTGGAATTTACGAAGCGATTCTTGACGAAGATCTTAGGGAAGCAATCTCTAAGAGACCTGAACTGAGGACTGTCTTCGGAAAAATTGACCCCGAGGAGCAGCCTGCCCGATACGCCGCATTCGTCGCAAGAGTAGTGAAACAGGCACTTAGAGAAGAACTTGACCCTGAGAGGCGACTTCAACTTTGCAATCGATTGCTTGACAACCTGTTTTGCGCATGCGAAGAGGGTCATCTCCGGAAGCACCGCCTTATCGCCGATAAGAAGCCTCTATTGTTGGAAATCACTCCTCCCTACTATGGAGCTTCAGGCATACCTCGTCCCCAGACCTCTCTGACGGAGAGCAGCCTTTTCACCGGATCTCCTCGAGAACCACAACTCGTCCACGAATTGCAGGAGGAAATGCGCTCTGCCAACGGAGTGGACATACTTGTATCGTTTATCAAATGGTCAGGCCTGCGCCTGCTCATGACAGCCTTTGAAGATTTACGCGACCGACACATTCCAGTCAGAGTCATCACGACATCATATATGGGCGCATCAGATGCACCTGCAGTGGAATGGCTGGCGAGTATGCCAAACGTTAAGGTGCGCGTATCATACGATACCGAGCGGACACGGCTACACGCCAAAGCTTACCACTTCAAACGATCCACAGGATTTTCTACTGCGTATATTGGTTCGGCAAACCTTTCTCAAGCCGCCGTCACGAGTGGACTCGAATGGAATCTCAAGATCACAGCACAAGATATGGACCACATTCTCAGGAAATTCGTGGTTGAATTCGAAACCTACTGGAACAGCCAAGAATTTGTCCCCTTTGATTCAGACAATCCGGAACCGTTCCGCGTTGCGATAGATCGAGCCCGCAACAATGCTAAACCGCATCCCACCGTCTTCTTTGACTTGCGTCCTCATCCTTTCCAGGAGCGGATCCTCGAAGCGCTGGACCGAGAGCGGAATTTACACGGTCGGAGCCGTAATCTGGTCATCGCCGCAACTGGGACCGGTAAAACGATTATTGCGGCTTTCGATTTCAAGCGATTCTATGAAGAAAAGAAGAGGCAGTGCACACTTCTGTTCATAGCACATAGACAAGAGATTCTTGAGCAGGCGTTGACAACCTTCAGGAATGTGCTCCGCGATCTCAATTTTGGTGAATTGTTGGTTGGGCCCCACTCTGCCACACGCTTCGAACATCTTTTCTGCTCCGTGGGAATGCTCTCGAACCGCAGGTTGTGGGAGCAAGCAGCCAGAGATTTTTACGACTATATCGTTATAGATGAGGCGCATCATGAGACGGCAGTGAGCTACAGGCCTATTTTTGAGCATTTTAATCCTTTTATCCTCCTGGGCCTCACCGCGACTCCGGAGCGGATGGATGGAGGGAACGTCGCCGCTGACTTTCACAATCGTTTTGCTGCTGAAATTCGTCTCCCGGAAGCACTCGAAGAAAAACTGCTCTGTCCATTTCATTACTTCGGTGTTGCCGATCCTGTGGCCCTGAATCAGGATTATTTCTGGAAAAACGGCAAGTACGATGCTGTCGCACTGGAAAACATATACACGGGGGCCCACGAACTGGCTCGTCAGCGAACCGATGCAATTATCAGAGCAATCGAACGTTATGAACCGGATATGAAGTCAGTAAAGGGAATCGGCTTCTGCGTCAGCATTAAACACGCAAGACATATGGCAGAAGCTTTTAGCATACGGAATATCCCGTCTGCGGTCATTGTCTCGGGCGTTGACAGTGACATATGTACTGAGCTGCTAAGCGATTTCAGGGCTGGACGGCTGACCTTTCTTTTTACAGTCGATAAACTCAGCGAAGGCCTGGACGTACCGGAAGTCAACACCGTGCTTTTTCTGCGTCCTACCGAGAGTCTGACCGTGTTCCTGCAGCAGTTGGGGCGAGGACTGCGGCATGCTCCTGAAAAGGATTGCCTGACAGTTATTGACATGGTGGGGCAGGCACACCGGCGCTACCGTATAGACACGAAATTGAAGGCTCTTTTGCCAAAGCACCGGTATTCGATAGACCGAGAAGCCGAAATGGACTTTCCACATCTGCCGGCTGGATGCTCTATTCAACTCGACCGGCTCTCCCGCAGATACGTCCTCGAAAATATCAGGGAAAACTTGCGCAACCTCTCAGTGCAAATTCCTGAACGGCTCCATACTTTCGCCAATGAGACAGGCCAGGAACTCACCTTTGGTAATTTTGTGCGATACCATGACTACGAGGCCGAGACTCTCCTGATCAGGGAAAGTTGGACCGGTTGGAAAGCAAAAGCGCTGCTAGCGCCAGTCCCGACGGACCCTGACATTGTTAGACTGAAAAGGACTCTGGTACGCACTGCTTTCATGAACGGGCCAAGAGAAATCGCTCTTATTAGACGAATACTGAATAAAATAGCCATGGGAGCAATAGCTGATGCCATTTCCATCGCTGGTGACGAAGTCGTGCCTATTTACTATCGGCTTTGGGGTGACAAAGGAAGCAATCTCCAGATTTCCTCACTGGAAGACGCTTTTGTCAGGCTTTCACGGAATTTCTCAATTATGAAAGACCTCGATGAAATACTGGAATGGGCCGAAACGGAGTCAACTATTAATGGGCTGGTACCCGAGTTGCCGTTCGCGTGTTCTTTGGAACTGCATGGATGGTATACCATATCCGATATTCTGGCGAAACTGGGGCAAGCCAGCCTAGGGTCGGCAGGCCAGCGGGGGATCGGTGTTTTGCATTTACCAACCCTCAAAGCCTATGCTCTCCTGGTAACTTACCAAAAAACGGAGCGGGAGTTCTCTCCGAGCACGATGTATGCCGATTACCCAATCAGCCGTGAGCTTCTTCATTGGGAGTCCCAGTCGAATACAGTCCAGGAATCAGCTACCGGACAGAACCTCATCCGGCATAAGGAGCGCGACTACACGATACTGTTCTTTGCCAGGTGTCAAAAAAAGCGGAACGGATGCACTCTTCCTTTCACATATTTGGGGCCGGCGGAATTGGTCAGTTTCGAAAGTGAAAAACCGATCGAAATGGTGTGGCGACTGCGGTATTCAATGCCTGTAGATATGTTTGAGGAGAACCGGAGAGGTGGGTAGTTCGCCAAATCTCACCTCAGATTAGATCAAACGATTAGCTTCTTACTTAGCGGGCTTTGAGTTGAGGAATTGAAAAATCCCTGAATCCCCTAACTCCTAACCTTTAAAAATCCCCGGGAAGAACTAAAGATGCATATGTCGAGCAATTTCAGGAGGAATTTCTTATGCCGAAGCGAGTGAACCACTGGTTCGAGTGCTTCATCGCCCTCACTTGCTTTTCGGCAGCCTCGCCGTCCCGCCTCTAGGGCTCCGTCCCCGTAGAATAAGCTACCCGGACCACCGACGAATCGGATTTTTATATTAAGAGAACTTCTTTCCTTTTTTACTAAATTTCCTTCGTGTGATGCTCTCCTTCTTTGGCCATGCCATCGAGGATGTCATCGACCGTTTGCCCTGCGAATCTCTACCGGCGTCAGATCGATGGATAATGCCATAATTCAAACTACCTCCCTGGAGGAGAGTTTATTCAGCAGTTCATCGCTCAGGTAGAACCCTATTTTTTTCAGCTTTATGGCTTCCTGATATGCACTCGAAATCAGGCCTGTTGCTTCGGCTTTGAGCAGAATTCCGATAGTTCCAACCACCTTCAATCCAAGCGACTCAGCAATTTTTCGTGCTTTGGAATCGTCAATTATTGCCCTGATGCCAGTCTCAACCGCAAGGGCGATCACCTCCGACTCCCCTTTACCCAAGCTAAGCTCCTGAACGAACAGGTTCGTCAAACGGCTCTGAACAGGGCGGATCGTAAGGCAGGGCAAATCGGGTCTTCCAAATTCTTCGACAACAGCATGAGGTATGATAACTTCTGAGTAGAGTTTGCAAAGAGCCTGCGAAAGATGGAGTTTCTCAAGAGCTATGAGGACCGAAGTATCGACAATAGCTTTTTCAGGCATTTTCAAGCTCTTTGCCCAGGTCCAGATCAGTGTACTTTACTGGCGGCATTCCTCTTTGAAGTAGGATTTCCGCAAAAGCCTTTTCTGAAAAGCCGGCAACCTCAGCAGCTTTTCCCAATGAGACAAGGCCGTCCTCAAGAAGTTTCATGGCGAGAAGCAGCCGTATTTCGTCATCTCTTAGATTAAGTTCAGGCAGGTGAACACATTTTGTCCCGGTCGTTTCCATGCCAAATCTCCGTGCCAGCGTACTTGTTCAGTGCTCATGGGACCCGAGGTCCACTTTGCTATATTACTATTCTTTTCAATTTGTTCAATGGTGAATGAGCGGAGAGCGGGTGACTTAAGAGGGGCGAGTAGGTGAATAGGTAAATAGGTGAGTATTTTCGTTTGCTTTTTCTGCTCACTGCTCACTGCTAACTGCTCATTGCCGTTACCCGAGTTTATATTCCTTGAGTTTTCGCCAGAGGGTGGTGCGGGGGATGTTGAGGATCTGGGCCGTAAGGCCCTTGTTGAAGCCGGTCGTCTCCAGGACTTTTGCGATATAGCGTTTCTCGAGTTCGTCCAGGGGCAGCAGGCCCTCGCCTTCGATGGTATCGAATTCGAGGTGCTGAATGTCCTGCGGCAAGTCCTGGGGCCGTATCTGATCGCAGTCGGTAAGGGCGACCGCCCGCTCGATGATGTTTTCCAGCTCCCTTATGTTTCCTGGAAAGGTGTAGCCCATCAGGATCTGAAGGGCCTGGGGCTGTATGGTCGAGACTTTCTTGCGAAACGCCAGGCTGTACTTGTCGATGAAATGATTGACGAGAAGCGGTATGTCGTCTCGGCGTTCGCTCAGCCCGGGCAAGGGTATCGTCACCACGTTCAGCCGGTAGAAAAGGTCTTCGCGGAAGTTGCCCTGCGCGACCTCATGTTTCAGGTCCCTGTTGGTGGCCGCGACGATACGGATGTCCAGATCGATCGGGCGAGTGCTCCCGACGCGCAGGATTCGCCTTTCCTGGATGACATGGAGCAGCCTTACCTGCATAGTGGGAGGCATTTCGCCGACTTCGTCCAGGAATACGGTCCCTCCCGACGCTGATTCGAGCAAACCGATTTTGGTTGCCGCTGCCCCGGTGAACGCTCCTTTTTCATAGCCGAAAAGCTCGCTGCTGATGAGTTCCTCGGTGAACCCGCCGCAGTTGAAACTTACGAAGGGATGGTCCTTCCTGGGGCTCAACTGGTGTATGGCCCTCGCCACCAGGGCCTTCCCGGTGCCGCTTGCGCCCTGGAGCAAAATGTTGCAGTCCACTTCAGCGATTCTTTGGACCAGTGAGAAGAGTTCTTTGACGGCCGGGCTGTTCCCCACGATCGCATTGAGGCCTGCCGATAACTTCAAGGCTTCGCGCAGCCGCTGGTTTTCCTGGCGCATGCTGATCCTGTCCAGCGCGCCCCTGGTCAGTACCCGGATTTCATTGAGTTTGAGCGGCTTTGTCGCATAGTGCCAGGCGCCTTCCTTGATGGCTTCGATCGCTCCGTCGATGGTCCCGTAACCCGTGATGATGATCACCTCGGTTTCGCTCCGGACCGCTTTGCATCGGGCAAGGACCTCCATGCCGCTCGTGTCGGGGAGCCTCAAATCGCAGAATACGATATCGAAAGCACCCTCCTGGATGCGCTCCAAAAATGAGCGTCCCGTCGTAAACGCCTCCACCTCGTAGCCGTCCCTGGAAAGGGCCTGGCTCAGGCGCCGGCATACCGTGACCTCATCATCGACTATGGCTATTCGTGTCCGCATATTTGAATGCTTGAATTTAGGAATTTAAGAATTTAGGAATTTAGGAATTAAATTCCTCAATTTCTCAATCCTCCAATTCGTTTTCAATCCCTCAATCCCTAAATCCCTCAATCCCTAAATCCCTCAATCCCTCAATTCGTTTCTAATCCCTCAATCCCTTAATTCCTCAATTCGTCCCTAATTCCTCAATCCCTCAATTCGCTTTTAACTCCTCTGCCCGGGCAGTCGGCAGCAATATCCTGAAAACAGTCCCACCGCCGACTTCGCTTTCCACCTCGATCTGCCCCCCGTGTCTCTTAACGATGGAATAGGAGACGGCCAGTCCAAGGCCCGTCCCTCGGCCCGCGCTTTTGGTGGTGAAGAAGGGCTCGAAAATATGTTCCACCGTTTCAGGTTCCATTCCCGCTCCGGTATCCCGGACGTCGAAACGAACGAAGTCCGGTTGGTCGGCCGCCACGCTTATGGTTATGGTCCCCCCTTCGCGCATGGCCTGTATGGAGTTTAGCAGCAGGTTCATAAATACCTGCTGCAAACCCCTTAAGTTCCCGCAAACTTGCGGCAGTGCCTCGGGGATTTCCACATCTAGTTTTATGCCGGCCAGCATGATCTGATTCTTCACGAGGGCGACGGTGCTTCGCACGATTTCCCTGGGCGCGATACTGACTCGGTCCGGACGTTCGGTGCGCGAGAAATCCAGGAGGTTTTTGACAATCTCGCTCGCCCTGTCCGCTTGCGAGAGGATATCATGCATCAGTTCTTTAGCCTCGGCATCCATCCGGTCGGCGTATTCCTCGAGGTAGGTCTCAGCCGTCAGGGAAATGTTGTTGAGCGGATTGTTGATCTCATGAGCGATGCCGGCGGTGAACGTGCCCAATGCGGCGATCTTCCTGGCCTGCAGCAGGTGCTCCTGGTTGACTTCCAGTTCCTGGGCCATCCGGTTGAAGGCCACTATCAGTCCATGCATCTCGTCGGTTTGCAATCCGTCATAGCTGGTGGGACTGTAGTTACCACTGGCCACGCCCTGGATAGTGGTTTGAAGCACCTCCAAAGGACGCAGTAAACCAAGCGAAACCAGCTTTATCACCAGAAGCATGAGCAGCAGGAAAATCCCCAGGATAGGGAACGGAAGGATCGAGACCTCCACGAGGGCCTTCCTGATTCTATCCTGTTTTACCCTTAAGAACTGATCGGCAAAATCGGTCAGTTCCTTGCCCCGGCTTCGTATCTGATCAGGGTCGGCAGCCGCTTTGCCCTCGGTTTCATAGAGCCCGAGTAGCCGTTCGTAGTCGCCCAGGGCGCCCCGGAACTTTTCGAACGTTTTTCGGTCCGTAATGTTTATGATGTCACTGGAGAGGTCCGAGACGATGGAGTCGACCAGCTTGATGTAATATTTTCCTTCCCGGATGCTCCCAACGTCATCGTAAAAGAGAAAATTTTTCTCGAATCGGCGCATTTCCAGTATGTTGTTCAGAAGGTCATAATAGCGGTCTCCAAGGAGAAGGCGGCTCTTCACCGTCGAGAGGTTCCAAAGATTGAGAAGCGTCAGGGCGGCAAGTGAGATGAAAGTTACCGCGAAGACGATAAATATCTGCCCTTTTATGGAACCGAAGAGCGTCCTCAAGAGCGGATTGCGACTCATTGATACCCCGAAGAGTTTTTAGTTTTTAGTTAGACCGGGAATTTTCGGCCTGAAAAAGTTTTTCGTTTTGAGTGCGGCCGGGAATATCCCAGCGCCGAATGAGTTTGTAGTTCTTAGTTTTTAATCCTGTTCCGAAAAAAATTGGTGGCCTTCGCGCCGCTCAACCCACCCTACGCACTCCCTTTCTTACTAAAAACTAAAAACTAAAAACTGCCCTCTCATGTTCCAAAATGGAATATGAACCCCAAAATACCGGGCTTGTCAATTCATTTTGAAACAGCCATGCGACAACTTTTCATTATACGTCACTCCTCACTTCGAGTAAACTGGCATGATTCCCGGATCTTTTCGTCCTGGCACGCCTGTTGCTGAAAGGGAACCGGCGCAAAGAGGAAGAAAAGTCATGGAACGAATACTGGTGAGCATGAACTGCCGGAGCGGTTCTTGGGACGCATGGTCGAGGGCGATTTCGCTGGCAAGAAGGATAGACGCTAAGCTCTATGCCCTCCTGGTGCTGCTGCCCTCCGAAAAGGGAATCGGTATCGAGGAGCATAAAGCCTGCGGACGGATCAGGGAACGCCTCGAACTCCTTATAGAAGCTGCCAAGTCGGAAGGCGCTCAAATCGACTATTTCATTTCAGAGGGCGACTATGAGGAAGAAGTCATCCG
>Ga0326727_10002062_pt1 | contig 70957 bp, 62 predicted proteins | sample MB2enrmetagenome_FD_207643 | JGI IMG/M metagenome (GOLD analysis project Ga0326727, IMG submission 207643) | Lab enriched peat soil microbial communities from McLean, Ithaca, NY, United States - MB29MY | ecosystem: Environmental > Terrestrial > Soil > Wetlands > Peat | place: USA: New York...
AATTAGCAGAAATGATCCAACAAGATTGGCCTAGAATTTCAAGTGAATTTAAACGTCGAAAAAAATAATAACGCAGATCTTTCTCATAGACAAAAAGGTTGTTCTCCTTAAATGAGAGAAGTCGAAGTGAAGAAAAGACGCGAGGATCTATAAGGTTTATCGGACTTGTCTGTTATAAATTCTTTTTTTAATAACCTTCACAAAGAGATAGTCGTATATCAACAATTATCAAAAGAAAGCTTGCATTGGAGGAGAAAATCGTCTGCCACACAGTTATAGGAAGTTATGCTTCATGGCCGTCTTTACAAAAGATGTCAACTGAACTTCGTTCACTAGAGATAGAAGAACATCGGGAATTAACCGATCCAGTGTGACTTCGTATGGCGATAGAGAAGGTGACGGCTGACCACCCGGACCTGTATACCCAAAATGGTCATTTCTACACCCCGGGGGGTTGTGACAGGTCACCGGTGATTCAAAAAAAGAGGGATAGCCAATGTTTATGGGGGTATATTTGGGGGTATGTTGGTAATTACCAATCGATAAACAGCATCGAAATCAATATATTGTCTAATCAGTTAAATGACTGCACCGAATTTTTTTCGAGTCCTTCATTTTTTTTCGGGCTATTTTTTTGGCTAATGAAATGCCTCATCCGTATACTAACTGTTCTCATTTTCTTTAAGGTGAAATAGATATATTTCAGTTGTCATTGCTCTAGAAACTTCATTTATCAGATCTCTTTAGTCAATGCCGTGCTTTTCTCTATTGACTGCTTTGCATGCTTCTTATACAAACCACATTGAAATTACTAATAAATATTCAGATAACGATATGGTTCATGATTCCACAAATTTTATTTGAACAAAAACCATTTTTGCAGAATATTATCGATAGGCTTGGCGCGAATTCCATTGATTTTGAGGAAAAATGGAAGGAAATCAAAAATTCTATTAGCAAGTCCAGCACTACATTCCATGCTGCCGCGGTTCTATTCCTGCTTCAATTCACTGCTGCATATGGAGAATTTACTATACAATTAATCAAGCGCTCCGAAACGGTTTCACAGCCTGGTGATTTGAGTTTCCCCGGAGGGGCCATGCATCCTCTAACCGATCGCCTGCTGCAATCAGCCATGGACTGTTTATTGCCACTGATGAGTGGTGGGGCAGGCAGGTACTCAAGACAAAGAGGATCAGAAGTCGATCATTTAGTCCGACTTTTTCTTGCTACAGCCTTGCGCGAATCATGGGAAGAAATCGGTTTGAACCCGTGTTATGTTCACTTTCTAGGCCCTTTGCCAACATATTCCTTGACACTCTTCCAAAGAACAATATTCCCCTTAGTCGGATTTGTTCGATCATCATGGCGAGGACGCCCGAACTACGAAGTCGAGAAGATATTGGAGGTTCCTGTCCGGATTTTCTTTTGTTGCGAAAATTTCCGCCGTTTTATTCTCGATGTCAATACGCAAACTGTGGAACTGCCCGCGATAGCAGTCAGGAACAGGGAAGATCAGGAGGAAATTCTTTGGGGTGCGACTTTTAATATCATCATACGTTTTCTTCAGATCACGCTTGATTATACGTTACCCGATCTATCATCAAGTCCTATGGTTCGCCGTCATCTATCTGAAGACTACTTGACAGGGAGGAGGCCTTAAACTTTTAAATAATCTTATCCATTTGGGAGTTTTTTTCTGTATCCCTTTGCCAACGATATGTTCACATGGACGACACCTTTATTTATGTCTTTCATCGGATAATCTAAAGTGATCACGGGGAGTTTATCCGCTTCGCTCTGGATTTTTATAACACTTCCTGCCTGAACATAACGACGATCTGGAACCATAACACCCATAAGTATTACCCCTGGCTCTATGACACATTCCCGTCCGACATGCGACCGGAATACAAAGCTTTTCATGCCGACAAACGTGTCATCAAGAATGACGGCTGGACCGTGTACCTGTACCTGGTGCGCTAGCGAAACTCTCCTGCCGACATATACCGCATATTTTTCGCCCTCCACCTCAAAGAGGTTCTTTTCCACTGGCTTTCCATCGTTTTCAGTTTCAAGTGCATGAATGACCACTCCGTCTTGTACATTCGCATCATCGCCAATAAAAAGTGGCTGCCCCTCATCACCACGAATGGATGCCATGGGAGAGACCATGACGTTCTTACCGATGTTAACTTTACCAATGACAACAGCTAGAGGATGAACATACGCAGTCAAATCAATTTCAGGCTCCGAGGCTTCTGAGCAAAAATCACTGACAACGTTCTTCTCAATCATATTAACCTCCAGTATGTTGGCGAATATTTCTTTCTTTTCGTAATAGATCTTTCCATACCTGATGAATCCTTTTTTCTGTCTCTGATAGTGACCCAACGTTTTCTATTATGATATCAGCGAGCTTCTTTTTTTCTTCAATCGACATCTGCGAGAGCAAACGAGCCTTCGACTCCTCCTCCGTGTAGCCATTGCGGGCCATGAGACGCTTAATCTGAACATCAGGGGGCACATATACCAGTATTGATACATCAAACATACTGTTTAACCCAACCTCAAAAAGCAGCGGAACATCTGATATTATGACAGCATTATTTTTTTCAACCTTAATCGCCTCGATTCTGCATTGCCATTCCTCAAAAACAGCAGGGTGTACGATACGATTTAGTCGAGATCGTTTTGCACTATCGTAAAACACGACCTGTCCAAGCTTAGCCCTGTCAATCGACCCATTTTCTCGGAGAATTTCTTTGCCAAATGCGTTGATAATGGCTACCCAAGCTTGCTTGCCCGGCTCTTCAACGATATGCGCCAGCTCATCAAAGTCAATCAGAAAAGCGCCCTTCTCCTGAAACATATTAGAGACGGTAGATTTTCCGCTGGCAATTCCGCCAGTCAGTCCAACATGGAGCATAGGGCATGAAACCCATTATTAATTTAAAACGTTCCTAGTGAACAATGATCAAATAACGATTGAGGAAAAATGATTTGGTTGCAATGTTTGGTCATTTTTTACTTATTGCGAGAGTAGATAATTCGCAACCCTTCCAAAGTAAGCATTTCATCGACCAGATCAATCGTGTTCGTCTCAGGATAAACTATTTTTGCAAGGCCACCTGTTGCTATGACAAGAGGATTGCTTTTGGTTTCATTTTTCATACGTTTGACGATCCCATCAACTAGACCAGCATACCCATATATGATGCCCCCTTGCATACTGCTAACGGTATCCTTGGCAATGACACTCTTTGGTTTGCTCAGTTCTACCCTCGGTAGTTTGGCAGCCTTGGAGAAAAGGGCATCGCTTGATATCATGAGTCCTGGTGAAATCAGGCCGCCCATATATTCGCCTCTTGGCGATATGTAATCGAATGTTGTGGCTGTACCGAAATCAATGATAATCAACTCTTTCTTATATTTCTCATATCCGGCTACAGCATTGACGATGCGGTCAGCGCCAACTTCCCTTGGATTATCATAAAGAATAGGCATGCCGGTTTTAATTCCCGGTCCTACAATTAGCGGCTTGATGTGAAAATACTTTTGACAGACCGGTTCGAGAATGGTCAACATGGGGGGAACGACACATGAGATGATTATATCATTGATGGCTTTAGAGCTAATTCTGCTCGATTTATACAGTGTGTAAATCAGCATGCCATACTCATCAACAGTATGGTCAACAACTGTGCGAATCCGCCAGTCATGAACCAACTCGTTATTGTCATAGACTCCCAATACCGTGTTGGTATTACCGACATCCACTGCCAAAAGCATATATTCGCCTCACTTCTTATTAATTCTCCCCAAAAAGGTGATTTCACCGGCCATTATTCTTTTGACTCCTCCAGAATCATCCTTGAGAAGCAACGCACCATCCTCATCCAATCCGCCCCATTTACCTTCTATTGAGTCATCCTGAAACGAAACGCGGACCTGCTCACCTATTCCACCAGCATTACGCAGCCAAGACTTGCGTATTGCCTCAAAACCTTCACACCTGTAAACACCATAGCAGTGCTCAAGATTTGCAATCAGTTTGGTGAGGACATCCTTGCGTGAAATATGCTGCCCCAGTTCAATGAATAAAGAGGTCGCCGTTTGTCGCAGATTCGGATCGAATTGAGTTGCTAGCATATTGACGTTCAAACCAATTCCAACAACGATAAAATCCACCTTCCCGGCATGGGATCTCAATTCCGTGAGAATGCCACAGATCTTTTTCCCTCCCACCAAGACATCATTGGGCCATTTCAGGCTCACACCAGATGCGATATACGCTTTTAGAGTTTCAGCCACCGCTGCCCCTGCTAAAATAGATAATTGTGGGGCTGCTTCAGGATGAATATCAGGCCTAAAAACCATGGAAATATAGAGGTTGCATCCAGCAGGGGAAATCCAAATCCTGTTTAACCTTCCTTTTCCATGCGTTTGGGCATCAGCGATCACCAGAGTGCCTTCAATCGCACCATCAATGGCAAGTTGAAAAGCTATCCGGTTCGTCGAATCTATTGATTCAAAGAAATAGACCTGACCTCCCAGTCTTCCGGTAAAAAGACCGTGTGTGAGTGCTTTTGCATTAAAATCAGTATCTGCAACGTAACCATCCGGTGCTTGATCCCGGTATCTTTGCGGTGACGACATCATTGCTTCGACTCGATCAGAAGAGAAATGTCTGCGGCAGTCACAGAATGTGTTAATGTGCCTACGGAAATCAAATCTACACCAGTCTGTGCAATTTTTTTTACACTATCGAGGCTTACATTGCCTGAAGCTTCTACTACTGCTCGCCTGTTTATGAGATTGACAGATAATTTCATTTCCTCTAAGCCCATATTGTCCAGCATGATGATATCGGCACCCGCTTCAATGGCTTGACGAACTTCATCGATATTTCCAACTTCTACTTCGACTTTCTGCGTATGGGGTACATGAGTGCGCGCCTTTCGTACGGCATTTCCGATTCCACCTACTGCAGCGGCGTGGTTTTCCTTGATCAACACACCGTCATACAAAGCGTGCCGGTGGTTAAAGCCACCTCCGATACGGACTGCTTCCTTATCAAGCACCCTCAGTCCTGGTGTAGTTTTTCTTGTATCGAGAATTCTAACACCGGTTCCTTCAACGGCTTGAACAAAACGGCGCGTTGTGGTTGCGATACCGCTCATGTGCTGAAGAAAATTCAATGCTGTCCTCTCAGCCATCAAAATGGCTGTCAGTGATCCTTTGATCTGTGCCAAAATATCTCCCTTTGCCGCCCATGATCCATCCTTATAGTGCAGTGTAAATTCAAGGTAGGGGTCAACGGTATGGAACACTTCTCGAAATACATCGAGACCGGCAACAACCAGTTCTCTTTTGGCTACAACACTAGCAGCGCCTATTTCTGTTCCAGATAAAACTGACATGGTTGTAACATCGCCCGGACCGAGATCTTCAGCCAAAGCGTTCCGAATAATCGGGTCAAGAATATGCTTTGGTATCATGCCTTACATTATCTCCCGTAATTTTCTTAATGCTTGTTCTGTGATGGTTTGTTTTTCCTTAAAATCTTGGAATTTATCTTCCTCCATACGAATGACAGCCTTATCTGCCCTTTCCAGAAAATCTCTGTTCGCTAATTTCCTGGAAACGATGCTAATCTCCTTTTCAACTTTCAACAGCACTTTTTCCAGCCTAGCGACTTCAGTGGATAGGTCTATGCCGTTCAGAAGAACATATAATTTGATGGAGTTTACAATACCCACTGCGGCATGTTTTGGTTCAACGTCTTGGACATGAATACTCAGATCACTCAGATTTGCAAGGTTGATGATATAATACCTAGTCTCCTCGAGGAGCTTACGTTTTTCATCATCCGCAGAAAATAATATGGCTGCTAATTTTTTTGAGGGTGGTAGGTTGATCTCTCCACGGATATTGCGAACCTTAGTGATGATCTGCATGATCAGACCCATTTCTTCATCGGCTACCGGATCATCCAACACATCATAGCTCTCCGGAAATGCACTGACCATAATAGAATCGGATTGAGCAAGCGATTCCCGCCATATCTCTTCAGTAACAAATGGCATAAAGGGATGAAGAAGCTGGAGAGAAGTCTTTAGAACAGTATGAAGAGTATATTGTGTAACGAACCTTTTCCCCGGGCTTTCCTTGCCGTAAAGAACTGGTTTTATTAATTCCAGATACCAGTCGCAGAACTCATGCCAGATAAACTGATAAATATATGCTGCTGCCTCATTGAAGCGATATTCATCCAGTGCTTTGATGACTTCTCTTACGGTACGGTTCAATCGTGAGCAAATCCATCGATCAGCCAGCGATTCATTTTCTTTCTCTCGGCACTCTGCGCTGCCGGAGAAATCATGAAGATTCATTACCGAAAATTTTGCTGCGTTCCAGATTTTATTGACGAAATACTTATAGCCTTCAATGCGTTCCTCGGACATGCGGATATCGCGACCCTGTGCGGTAAAGGCCGCTAGGGTGAAGCGGAAAGCATCGGCGCCATACTTATCCACCATCTCAAGCGGGTCGATGATGTTACCCTTTGATTTGCTCATTTTATCGCCTGACTCATCACGAACGAGCGCATGGAGATAAACATCCTTGAATGGAACATCTCCCATAATATAAAGTCCCATCATCATCATCCGCGCTACCCAGAAGAAAAGAATATCAAAACCGGTAATCAGCAATGACGTGGGATAGAAAGTTTTTAAGGCAGGCGTTTCATCGGGCCACCCCAGTGTAGAAAAAGGCCAAAGTGCTGAACTGAACCAAGTATCCAGAACATCTTCTTCCTGATGGAGTCGTTTATCACCACAGTCAGGACAAGATTTTGGGTCATCTGTAGAAATGGTGACTTTTTTGCAATTGTCACAAGTCCAGACAGGAATCCGGTGGCCCCACCAGATCTGCCTTGATATGCACCAGTCCCGTATATTATCGAGCCAGTCAAAATAAGTGCCTTCCCACATGGATGGAATGATCCGCGTCTGGCCTTTAACAACAGCCGCTGAAGCTGCCTTTGCCAAGGGCAGTACACGAACAAACCACTGCTTGGACACCATAGGCTCAATGTCAGTTTTGCATCGATAGCACTGCCCAATATTGTGCTTATATGGTTCTGTACTGAATAGATATCCCTGCTGTTTGAGATCCCTGATGACATTTGCCCGTGCTTCATAGCGATCTTGTCCCTGATATGGGCCACCGTTTTCGTTAATTGTCGCGCTACCATCCATGATCTTAAGAATAGGGAGGTGATGCCGTTCTGCAATGACAAAGTCATTTGGATCGCAGGCGGGTGTTATCTTCACAGCTCCGGACCCGAAGTCCATAGACACGTATTCATCTGCAATAATCGGGATCTTTTTGTTCATCAGCGGCAAGATCACTTCCCTGCCGATCATACTCCGATACCGATTATCATCAGGATTGACTGCGACTGCAGTGTCTCCGAGCATTGTTTCGGGCCTAGTTGTTGCAACAATGATTCCTCCAGATCCATCTGCAAAGGGATATCGAATATTCCAGAGATGTCCATTTTGTTCGTTATATTCAACTTCCAAGTCTGAAATGGCAGTGTGGCAGCGCGGACACCAGTTGACGATATAATCACCCTGATAAATCAATCCATCATTATAAAGCTTGACAAAAACTTCCCGTACAGCACGGGAAAGGCCGGCGTCCATTGTAAAACGCTCTCGTTCCCAATCACATGAGCAGCCGAGTCTTTTGAGCTGATTAATGATAACACCGCCGTACTTTGCTCTCCACTCCCATATCCGTTCAATGAATTTATCCCGCCCCAAATCATGGCGTGAACTTCCCTCTTTGGCAAGCTCCTGCTCCACAACATTTTGCGTCGCAATACCCGCATGATCTGTCCCGGGCATCCACAGTGTGTTGTACCCCTTCATTCTGCGGTACCTGACAATAATATCTTGAAGTACATTGTTGAGGGCATGGCCCATATGAAGCATGCCTGTAACATTTGGAGGAGGAATCACAATGGAAAAGGGTTTCTTGGAACTGTTATCCATCGCATGGAAAAGGTTATGGTCCAACCAGTTCTGATACCATTTCTTTTCAGCATCGCTCGGCTCAAATGTTTTTTTAAAATATTTGTTTTCCATCTGCCTTATCCTGAAAACATTTAAATTCTTTACGTCATTAAATATTGCAAAAAAGAATACCAGAGAGTTGTACCCTTTTCTTGAGGTTTCAACTATGGGTTAACGCCCCTAAGTGCTTAGTCATGGCATAGTTCTTATTTCACCTCGTAATTTATTAATATTTTTGTAATTTTATGTGTTTTTACCATAAAGCCAGAATATGTTTTCACTACATTGAACTCCGAATATATGTCAAGCAATTTGACTCTTCAAAACTACTCCAGAAAATAAGTGGATATGGTTTCACCGATTCGATCCATATTGTCCGGAAGTAGAAACCAATGGATATCCGGTTCTTTCTTGAACCATGTCATCTGTCGCTTGGCATAACTCCTGGAATCCCTCTTCATACGCCTTACCGCATCATCTAATGTTAAGGATCCCTTCAGATATGCAAGGATATGACGGTACCCCAAGGACTGCATCGCCTTACACGTTTCATCATACCCCATCTGCAACAGCATTCGAACTTCCTCAATCAACCCTCCTTTTATCATTTGGTCGATTCTTTCATCAATTCTTTGGAAAAGTGCTTGCTTCTCCATAGTCAAGCCGATTTTTAATACTATGTAAGGCTTTTCCATGAACTGATGACTCCTCTGAAGTTCAGCAATGGGGTGGCCCATCAAGTCAAGTACTTCCAGAGCCCTGATAATCCGTACCGTATCATGGGGATTTATTTTGAAGGCAGATTCCGGATCCCTTGTTTGTAATTGTCCGTAAAGATAATCAATTCCGTAATTATTGACTTGAGATCGGTAAAATTCTCGTAATTCGTAATCAGGGTCTTGACTTCGTAAAAGGCCTCCTATCAGTGCCCGGATATACAGACCTGTTCCCCCAACAACAAAAACCGGCTTGCTCCTGTCATGCAACTGATGAATGACGTTGCGGGCCAGCCTAACAAATATTGAAACGTTAAAGTCTTCATCGGGATCGACGATATCAATCAGATGATGGGGAACAGCAGTTCTATCGTTTGCTGACGGCTTAGCAGTGCCAATATCCATCCGCCTGTAAACTTGCATTGAATCGGCATTTACAATCTCTCCACCTAGCTGAAACGCATATTTCATTCCTGTCTGGGTTTTACCCACTGCAGTTGGCCCAACAATAACAGCCAGTCGCGGCTTTTGAGTAGGTATGACATGCATGAAATTTATGACCGCCGGAACATTTTTTCAAGTTCACGCGCAGGAAAGGATCGGTAGACAGGTCTGCCGTGGGGACAAGTAGCTGAATTCGGAGTATCTCCTAGATCTAGGCAGAGTTTGACGGCTTCAGCCGGAGAAAGGGAATCATTAGCTTTGATGGCACCTTTGCATGCCATAGCCGCAAGGGTACGATTACGCTGGCTATCTTCTTGAATTCTATACCGATCAGCTTCATGGATCTCTTCAACCAAACCCCTTAGCAACGCTTTTGGATCCAGATTTGACAGTTCAACTGGCACTGCTTTGATAACAACCGATAAACCTCCAAAAGGTTCGATTTCTAAACCTGCATCATTGAAATGCTGTATATTATCCATAACTGTGGCATAATCCTTGGGTGAAAGATTCATGGTCTCGGGAACGAGCATATGCTGGCTCATCCCTTTAGTCCCAGCATCTCTGCGTCTAAATTTTTCGAAAAGGATTCGCTCATGTGCTGCATGCTGATCCACAATTACCATTCCCTGCTGGATGCATAACACAAGATAAACTCCTGCTATTCTTCCCAAATACTCAAAATTCGAAAAAATTATGGATTTAGAGTCACTTAAAACCTTCCTTTCTTGCAGCACAGAATGTTGCTCGTCATCTTTCAAGGCAAAATCCATGGAACTTTTACGGGTAAAGCGGTCACCAAACATCGTGCCCGCCGTTGTCGGGGCAATGATATACTGTTTAATGATATCTTGAGATTGAACCGGAACAGCTGCACCCGCTTTTTCGCGCCAATAATTTTTACTTGATTTCCATGACATGCCGAAATCACTATCTGTTGTGGCACTTGAAAGAGCACTGGTAATCGATTCCAAAACCAGACCATAGATCAGCTGCGAATCGCGGAAACGAACCTCCAGCTTGGCAGGATGAACATTGACATCTACATCTTGACTAGGAAGCTGAAGCAACACAACGGCGGAGGGGTGGCGATTCTGCTCGATGACATTCCGATAGGCGTTGCGGATTGCATGGTTAAGCAACGGATCCCGCACGAATCTCTTATTTACAAAGCAATAGATATATCTCGAGCTGGCTCTGGTAAAGTCCTGTTTGGAGATGTATCCCGTCAATTCCACACCCTGTGCTGAACCTCGGATGGGTATGAAATTGCCGGAAAATTCTCCTCCCATCACCAAAGCAATCCGTTCACCAATGTCATTCGTTTTGGGAATATTAAGATGCTCGTGGCCATTGATCCGCACACGCATATAAACGGCTGGGTGAACAAGTGCTAAACGCGTGATGACATCTAGGCATGCACCCTGCTCCGTTTTTTCAGACTTGAGAAATTTCTTGCGGGCGGGTACATTTTCAAAGATTTCCGATACGAAAACAGACGTCCCCACGGGACAACCTGCTTCCGAGATAACAACGCGGCCACCCCCTGCAACCGCCCTTATCCCAGACAAAGCATCCCTATGTCTGGTGATGATTTCAATCCGGGATATTGCAGCAATGCTGGGCAGAGCCTCTCCACGAAAACCGAACGATTGAACCTGATAAATATCATCAAATTGATATATCTTGCTAGTGGCAAAACGTTCAAATGCCCGTTCCACATCATCCGGAGCTATGCCCTCTCCATTATCCATTACACGGATAGATATGCAGCCACCTTGCTCCAGATCGACCTTCAAATCGGTCGCGCCGGCATCCAGTGAGTTTTCCACAAGTTCCTTTACAATAGATGCAGGCCTTTCGATGACTTCTCCAGCGGCAATTTTACTGGATAATTCATCCGGAAGAATCAGGATTTTACCCATCATTTATACCTTATGATACCATCCTGTGTGTGATTCTGAGATCCTCTTCGAGGTAGTCCTTGAGGGCAATCTGCCATGGTCTCATTGTTTTGCCTGTCTCGTTCATGAATTTCCTGCAGCTCAAGACGCTGAATGATGGGCGTCTCGCCGGCCTATCCAGACGTTCAGACGAAATAGGAAGGACAGAAACATCTCGCAGGCCGGCATATTTAATGATGTTGCTAGCAAATTCATACCAGCTACAGTAACCACGGTTCGTCACATGAAATGTCCCCTTGATATCCTTTTCAATGAGATATTTAACAGCACCAGCAAGATCATGCACATAAGTGGGTGAACCTATCTGATCATCCACAACCTGAATTTCCTTGTTCACTTTGGCTTTTTCGAGAATGGCAACGACAAAATTACGCGTTTTACCTCCATAGAGCCAGGCCGTGCGAATCAGAAGGTAATTCGAATACATTGACCTTAGGGCTGTTTCACCTTCAAGCTTTGAGCGGCCATAAACATTCAGAGGAGAGGGTTTATCTTCTTCTAAATAGGGTTCGCCCTTGCTGCCATCAAAGATATAGTCCGTGCTGAAGTGAACAATCTTCAAATTTTTTTCCTGGCATGACTGCACGAGATTTCTCACACCCTGAGCATTGACGGCCATGCAAAGCCATTCATTCGATTCACACCCATCAACATTAGTATAGGCAGCAGCATTTATAACAAGATCCGGCAGCGCTTCACCGACTACGTTTATGCACTGCTCCAGTGAAGCAATGTCGAAATCTCTGATGTCGCGACCGGTTACATCATGATTCACGGAAAGGAGATGATGAAGCTCCCTACCCAACATGCCTTCATGTCCAAGGATCAAAATTTTCATATGTTCGCATCATTCCTCATGGCCTTCGCATGGCTCTCTTACGATGTCTATGAGTATCTGACTTCCTTAAGAAAAAGTCCTTTGGCTGGAGCTGTAGGACCAGCTGCCGCTCTGTCTTTTGCTTTCAATATATCTTTGATGAAACTAGGTTCATACTTACCGAGGCCGATTTCCGCAAGTGTTCCGACGATATTGCGGACCATATACCGAAGGAACCCATCTGCTTCAACCTGCACGTGGATCAGTTCAGGAAACACAGCACTAACATTAATTGCCATTATATTGCGGATACGATCTGGTGCATCCGAATGCACGGTACAAAATGATGTAAAGTCATGTTTACCCTTGAGGTAGAGCGCTGCCTGCCGCATCTTCAAAACGTCTATCGTGCCTGGGACGAACCAGACGTAATCACGCCATAAGGCCGGTCTCACCGTTCCATAAAAGATCTGGTACAGATACACCTTGCTGATCGCATCAAACCTTGCATGAAATCCTGCTGCTTCTTCTTTCATACATCTAATAGTAACGTCCTTTGGCAAAACGCTATTTGCTCCATTGAGCACATTCCAAAGATCCAGTGTCGAATGTGTTTTGAAATGAGCCACTTGAGCCATGGCGTGTACCCCTGAATCAGTGCGACCTGATCCTATGACCTCAACATTTTCCTGCACGACTTTGGCAATGGATTCTTCAAGAACCTGCTGAACAGTTCGCTTATTTTTCTGTCGCTGCCAACCATGAAACAGAGTCCCATCAAATTCAATGGTCATCTTAATATTACGCACTCTGGCAACTCCCTACGTTAATGCAATATCCTGATTATGGTAACAGCCTCACTATCTTGATATGCATTCTTCAAGAGCGGTAATCGCCGGTAGGGCCTTTCCCTCAAGCAGTTCGAGAAAAGCTCCACCTCCCGTGGATATGTAAGTAATCTTATCGCTCTCGCCTGCACGGTTAATAGCCACATCGGTATCCCCACCTCCAACAATGGTCAATGCATAAGAATTGGCTACACTATGCGCCAGTGCCGATGTACCACGGCTGAAAGCATCAATTTCAAATACCCCCATGGGGCCATTCCAGATAATTGTTTTCGCATTAGCGAGGGCTTCCGTGAAGAGTGTGATAGTAGCCGGACCAATATCAAGACCAATCCAATTGGGGTTTATCTCCTGAATTGGTACTATTTTTGACTCCGCGTCCACACTTTTTTCTTCAGCAACTACACAATCTATGGGTAAATAAAGCTTTACACCAAGATCCCGGGCTGTCTTGACGACATCCAGGGCCGTATCCATGAGGTCATCTTCGGAAAGCGATCGACCTATGTTGAACCCTTGCGCCTTAAGGAAAGTAAAGGCCATACCCCCACCAATGATCATCTTATCAACTTTACCGATGAGATTGGAAAGCGCTTCGAGCTTTCCGGAAACCTTCGAACCACCAATGATTGCAACCAACGGCCTAGCTGGTTTTTCCATAGCTGTCTTGAAATAATTGATCTCCTTTTTAATCAGAAAACCTGCCCCACACTCTTTCACATATTTTACAATTCCAACATTGGATGCGTGTTTGCGGTGAGCATTGCCAAAAGCATCATCAATATATACATCGGCGTAAATTGCCAACTGCTGAGCGAAATCATCGTGATTTTTTTCCTCCCCGATATAAAAGCGTAAATTTTCCAAGAGGATGATACAACCTGGGGCCATTTCCGCCACCATTTTTTTTGTCTCTTCTCCGAGACAGTTTTTTGCGAAGTTAATTTCCTTCCCCAACAGCCTCGAAAGACGCTTTGCAACTGGCGCGAGACTCATTTCAGGCACGATTTTGCCTTTTGGTCGTCCTAAATGGGATATGATAATGATCTTTGCCTTTTCATCTAGGGCATAATTAATAGTGGGAAGAACAGCGCGAATTCTTGTATCATCCGTAATATTCAATGAACTGTCTAGAGGCACATTAAAATCAAAACGAAACAGGACTCGCTTCCCCTTAATGTTGATTTCGTCAATAAATCTCATGAATCCTCCTTGCGTGTTTTTCAGAAACGTTTTATATGGCAAAACGATGGAATGAACTAGGTTAAAAAAACAGGCGGGAGTCCAGTTCATGTTAATAGCATTCCGCGCCCGTCTTTCAAGCGCGTTTCATATGGCATAAAATGATAAAAAAAACAATTATGATTTAAGTTTTGAATGTGTAATTTGGAAAGGATAGCAGCATGAAACAGGACCATGTGAAAACTACTGCCCAGAAAATCGAAGAATTTATCGAAAGAAAATCCGCCCTTCAATCGCTTGGCGGAGAGTCGATGATCGGCAAACAACACGAATTGGGCAAACTCACGGCAAGGGAACGCCTTGAATTATTGTTTGATAAGGGTAGCTTTCAAGAAATACAACTCTTTGTCGAACATCGTTCAGCGCTTTTCGGCCTCGAAGGCAAAACAATTCATGCAGATGGCGTTATTGTGGGATTTGGAAAGGTTAACGGAAGAACCATTTTTGCAGCTGCGCAGGATTTCACATCTGCTGGCGGCAGCCTAGGAGAGATGCACGCAAAGAAGATCTGGAAAGTCATGGACATGGCTATTGATGCTGGAAACCCCTTTGTTTCCTTAAATGATTCGGGGGGAGCACGGATTCAGGAAGGTGTACCTTCCCTCGATGGTTATGGCGGAATATTTTATCGAAATACTCAAGCATCCGGCTACATCCCTCAGATAACAGCCATTATGGGGCCGACCGCGGGCGGTGCCGTTTATTCTCCTGCACTGACCGACTGGGTATTCATGGTCAAGGGTAGAAGCTACATGTACATTACTGGGCCCGACGTTATCAAAGCAGTCATTGGCGAAGAAGTGACCCATGAGGAGCTTGGTGGTGCTATGGCGCATGCGACCAAAAGCGGTGTATGCCATTTTGCAACGGAGAGTGATGAAGATTGCATTGGCAAAGTCCGGCAACTTTTGTCCTACCTACCGGATAGTTGCCACGGTCCGCTACCTTTCGTTGCATCAACAGATAGTCCGGACCGCGAATGTCCCGAACTAGATACAATCATTCCGGACAAGACAGCGCGCACTTACGACATGAAAAAGGTTATCATTACGATCGCCGATGATGGGGAACTATTAGAGCCTCACGAGTTGTGGGCCAAAAACATTATTGTCTGCTTTATCAGGCTGAAGGGATGCCCAGTTGGGGTTATTGCAAATAATCCAAAGTTCGGTGCCGGCGTGCTAGATGTGAACGCTTCCGACAAGGCATCGCGGTTCGTCCGCTTTTGCGATGCTTTCAATATTCCGCTCTTGACGCTTGCAGACGTTCCAGGCTACATGCCCGGTACAAACCAAGAGTGGTCTGGAATCATCAGCCACGGTGCTAAGTTACTCCATGCCTATTCAGAAGCAACCGTTCCAAAAATCACGGTGGTGACTAGAAAAGATTATGGCGGAGCATACATTGGCATGTGTAGCAAGCAACTCGGTGCAGACTATGTCATGGCCTGGCCTTCCGCAGAAATTGCCGTAATGGGCGCTGAGGGGGCATGCAATATCATTTACCGCCGCGAAATTTCGAACGCAGATGATCCTTCCGCAAAACGCACCGAACTCGTCCGCTCTTACGAGGAGCAGTTCAATAATCCATATTTTGCTGCACGAATGGGAATCATCGAAGAAATCATAGTTCCGAGAGAAACAAGAAAACGAATTATTACCCTTTTAGATGCTTTGAAGGACAAATCGGTTGTCCGGATTGAGAAAAAGCACAACAACATTCCTTTGTAAGCGAACAGGCGGGAACTTACAAGTTAATAATTTTTTCCAACCTCCTTATCAAGGCATTTCTTTCTAGAAGGGCAAATATTTTTTGTAGCTCAGGCCCTTTGGCTCTGCCAGTCACCGCTATTCTAACCGGCATAAGGAAATTTTTCCTATGCTTTCCGCTTCGCCTCTCCAATTCTCCAATCGCAACAGCATATAAATCATCACCAACCATATTTGGAGACAGGAGAATTTCATACAACGTCTTCAAAATAGTTTGAACAGCCGGATCTTTTATCAGCGACAATAAATCATCCGGAATTCCGTCAGGTTCTTTTAAAAAGATATCAAGAAAATCTTTGGCGTCGCATAAAGTGATTAGATTATCCTGAATCGCTTCAACGAGTTGAACCATCCTGTTGTGGTCTACCCAATGTCGTTTATTTTCTCGGTTGAGAAAGGCTTCGATAAGGCTGGTAAGATTCTCGGCAGGCTCCCGGTGGATATAACCGGCGTTCAGCCAGTGGAGCTTGTTCTGATCAAAAATGGCACCACTCTTCCCCGCTCTTTCTAACGAAAAGTTTCTGATCAGGCTTTCTTTATTATATACCTCATGCTCAGAGCCAAATGAGCCTGCCAATAGGGCCAAGTAATTCATCAATGCTTCCGGCAAAATTCCCTGCTCCCTAAACTCCCGGACCGACACGGAACCATGTCGCTTGCTCAGCTTGGTGCGGTCCTTGCCCAATATTAAGGCGTGATGGGCAAATACGGGCAGTTCAAAGCCCAAAGCGCCATAGATAAGGATCTGCATAGCGGTATTGGAAAGATGATCCTCGCCGCGGATGACGTGGGAAATTTCCATCATGTGGTCGTCAACTACAACAGCAAAATTGTACGCGGGCATTCCCGTGGAGCGTACTATAATAAAATCACCCAAGACATCGCTTTCGAATTTCATCGGGCCCCGAATCAAATCATTGAAAACAATGTGCTTATTATCATGGACTTTAAAACGCCATGCTGCTCGCCTTCCTTGCTCGTATAATTTATTGCTCTGTTCCAGCGTCAGTGTTCGACATTTACCTGAGTAGTGAGGTGTTTGGTGTCTTTTCAGGCAAAGAGAGCGCTCCGCCTCTAGTTCTTCTTCTGTGCAGAAGCACGGGTATATCATGTCCGCATTTCGAAGTTGTTCAATATAGACGGAATAGAAGTTAAGACGCTCACTCTGGTGATATGGCCCGTATGATCCAAGGGTTGCTGGTCCTTCATCCCAATCGATCCCCAGCCAGGTCAGATCTTCCAATATCTGCCTCTCATATTGCTGCGAGCTTCTGGATGCATCTGTGTCTTCAATGCGCAGGACAAACCTTCCACCGTAATGGCGGGCAAAAAGCCAGTTGAATAAGGCAGTCCTGGCATTGCCGACATGCAAATCCCCTGTAGGCGAAGGTGCGAAACGAACACGCCAATTTCCGGCCATGTTAGTCACTTGTCTCCACCCCGATGCGGGCTTTTGCTGTCCATAATAACGACAACGAACGCAGCTGCCCCTTCTTCATGCCCGATCCATCCCAACCCTTCATTTGTTTTTGCCTTAATGCTGACGCAGTGCTCCGGCATATCCAAGGCAGCAGCTACATTGCGTACCATGGCCGACATATGATCCGATAGTTTGGGCTTCTCAAGAATAACCGTTGCATCGAGTTGCTTGACAGCAAATCCTTTGTTTGCAGCCAATTCGACAACATGCTTCAACAGAATCATACTGGATATATTACGGTAGGACGGGTTCGTATCCGGAAAATGGCGGCCAATGTCACCTTCACTTATTGCACCTAGTATCGCGTCACATAAAGCATGAATTAATATATCAGCATCCGAATGGCCGCTTAACCCCAAGTTATATGGAATTTCCAGACCGCCGATTACCAGACGCCGCCCTTTTTCAAAGCGATGGCTATCATACCCGAGGCCAACACGCATATTACTCACCACTTTTATACGGATGCTGCTAATTACCTCTTACACGTCCTGCGAAAGAATCCATTCCCGGTATCATCAAGATCTTTTCTCCGGTAATCATGTCAGCATGTGTTGTTATTTTTATATTGAAGGGCGATCCATGGATTATTTTGACAGCGACGCCCAGCTTTTCGACCAGAGTAGAATCATCCGTGGCATAGTAGCCATCATTATATGCAAGGCGGTATGCTTCCCGAATTACTTCCGCCCGAAATACTTGAGGCGTTTGAGTGAGCCATATAGATCCACGATCCACCGTAGATATGATGATTTGATCTTCTGTAACACGCTTTAATGTATCACTTACGGGGATTCCCATAACAGCTGCGCCGGAATCTCTGGCCGCTTCCAGAACTTCTATAACATCATCAACCGAAATAAACGGTCTTACAGCATCATGAATTAAGATAAATTCCGTACCACCGGAAACATGACTCAGACCATTTTTTACCGAATCCTGTCTCTCTGGCCCTCCGGGAACAATCGAGGACACCTTGCGGAATTCAAATGGATCGACAATGCTTTTTTTTACTTCATACAACTGTGATTCCGGAACAACGAGAACAATCTCGTCAATCCGAGTGCAACTCTGGAAAACGTTCAATGTTCGGGCAAGTACCGGTATCTCATGGAGCAAAAGAAACTGCTTGGCTATTTTGCTGCCCATTCTCTTTCCGGCCCCGCCTGCCGGGATAATCACAGTTGTTCTCATAGAATTAAAAAAGGCCCGGGAGTGTAAGTTCCCGGGCCTTCAAGTGAATATTTACAATTTTATATCCGTTCCGGGCTTTTTGTCCACGGTGACACTTTTAAGTTCTGAAAAGATCATTCTTCCCGCTGTGGTCTGCAGAACACTGGTAACCAAAGCTTCCACAACTTGGCCCTGATGCTTTTGACCACCATCCACAACAATCATGGTTCCATCATCAAGATAGGCCACACCCTGACCAGGCTCTTTGCCTTCTCGGATAATTTTTACCGTCATCATTTCACCAGGCAGCACAACGGGCTTGAGCGCGTTAGCCAGCTCATTTACATTCAGGATTCTAATTCCTTGCAGTTCGGCCACTTTGTTAAGATTGAAATCGTTGGTGATGATTTTTGCATCCAGTTTCTTAGCTAACGCCACCAGCTTTGCATCAACACCTTTAATTTTAGGAAAATCCTGCTCTAGCACCTCGATGTTTATCCCAGGACTTCGTTGCATCTTATTAAGGATGTCAAGGCCTCTTCTTCCCCTGGCCCTTTTCAGAGAATCGGACGAGTCTGCTATGTATTGTAGCTCATCCAACACAAATCTAGGAACGATCAGGTTCCCTTCGAGAAATCCTGTATCGCAGACGTCAGCAATTCTGCCGTCGATAATGACACTCGTATCCAAGACACGGAAATCTGTATTCTTCTCGGGAGGAGAAATACCGAAGCCACTGAATTCTTGGATCTTTGTAGATCCAAGTTCAGTGCCCAAAAAGCCCATAATGCCGGTAATAAGAAAATAGATCCAGGGGACAACCTGACGTTTTTCTGAAATATTTGTGATAAAACTCAAACCATAAACTAAAAAAAAAGCTATGAACAGGCCGATAAACATCCCTACTACGCCCCCGAAAATAGTCCGGAGCGGCATCTTCCGTATGACTCGCTCGACTAGCATGACTAAAAGGGCTATCAAAAGACCAGAAAACAAACCTAAAACCGCAAAAGAGCCATTGTAGTGAAAAACTATAAAATAGCCGCTGATCGAACAAGCCAGAATCAGCAAAAAACGTATTAGCAATATGTTCGCCTCCTTTCAAAAATGGAGTTAAAAAAACATCATAAGCTTCCGGCCATTCTTTTGGCTTTTATCAATTTTCAAAGAACAGATATATATAGCTCTTGACAAACAGAGCGATCAAACGAAGGTTACTGCACTGTAAAAATCATTTTCAATTCTTCTTCAACTTTGTCCTCATCGGACTTCGCAGCAACGGAAATCTCCTTCACAAGCAGGTTCTTAGCTGTATCCATCATTTTTCTTTCACCGAAAGAGAGACTTTTATCGCTTTTCAATATAAAGAGATCCCTGAGTACTCTAGCAATTTCATATACGGAACCTGTCTTGATCTTTTCAAGATACTCCCGATATCTCTTATTCCATGTTTGCTTATCAATTGTGACGTTTTTGTTTCTCAAGATCTCGTAAATTTTTGGTATTTCGTCTTTTGAAATCACCTCGCGCAGGCCAACCGTATGTGCACTTTTCGTCGGGATCATGATTTTCATGCCATTGCCCATGATTTTCATGACATAGAATGTCTGCTGATTGCCCATAACTTCGCGACGCTCAATTGCCTCGATGATACCAACTCCTTGGGCAGGATAAACCGCTTTATCACCAACTTTAAACATCTCAAACACCACCTTTTCATAAAAGAATGTTTATGCTATCATAGGTTGATTTATATATCAACCCATAAATCATTCTAAATACTTAACCATGCCTCATTCGATCGAAAAATCGTCCATTTCCAGCGTTGTTCATTAAAAAAATAGATATTTTAAGAGCCTAAATATAATTTTTCAAGATACCGGCTATATGCTCCTCCATCTTCCCTGGTTCTCCCAGCCTCTGCTGTTCGATAAAGTCTTTGAGCCTGGCGTATGTCCCACTATCCGATAAATCACCCAGGCTGCGATAAATCCCCCTCCTCCTGCCAAAGCGATACACGAGCTTTTCTTCATCGGACAAGGAAAAATATCGGTCAATGGTCGTCAAAAGCCTGTCCCGATCCTCCGGCAGTTTACCGGATAATTCTTCGAGCAGATTCAGTATATGATCACTGGTCAGCGTTGACTCTATGGCATGCAGGCTGCTTATAAATATATAAATTTCCTTAAGAATTTCATCGTCACTAAGTGTCTGAAATTCACCGGCAGCCAAGAAACTTTCCAGATCCGTTCCCGGGACAACCTGAAGTGTTCTCAAGCGGATGAAATCAGGATTGATTTCATTAATCACCCTTGCGGATTCTACGGCATGTTCACGGGACCATTTCTTACCGCCCAATCCAGGCATGACATACTCCGACAAGCTTATTCCTGACTGTCTGATGCGTCGCCCGCCTTCTATATGTTCTTGTGCCGTGACGCCTTTTTTAATAAAAACAAGGAGCGGATCATATCCCGATTCCATCCCTATATGAATCCTCGACAGGCCAGCCTCTTTCAATTTTATGAAATCCTCAACCGGCTTGCGTGCCGCCGTCTTGGAACGCCCGTAAGTTGTAATCCTCCGCACGGTGTGAAACTTTTCTCTTAAGAATTGCAATATGTTAGCTAGTTCATCAGTTTTAACGATGAGCGAATTTGCATCTTGCAAAAAAACAGATTCAGCCCCATAAAACAGCCATGCCGCAATAAACCGGAAATTTGAGCCGTATGCGTTTCTATCATCGTAAACATAATGGAGTATCGGCTCGCTTATCCGTCCGCCCTCGCCCAAACGCCATGACAACGCTCTGATTTCATCTCTGATATCCGCTGCGGTTTGGATATCGGACCTTATCTCTTCCAGGGTTCTAAGGGAAAATTCCGCCCCGCGGTAAGTATGGCAGAAAGCACACTTATTCCATGGGCAGCTCCGGGTTACCCGTATCAGAAGACTTTTCGCTTCACTCGGAGGACGTATTGGTCCCTGCTCAAAAGAAAATTTCATTTCACGATCTATCGTTGATAGTCTTTATGGCAGGAAAAAAAGAGGGTTTCTCGCCTTGTTTTTATAACGGACTTCAAACTCAAATCGAGGTTTTCCTCTCTTGTCTCCAGAACCTGGTATAGCTATCTTTTGACCCTTCTTTACTCTCTCATCAATTCCAACTAACCGTTTGTCCAAATGAGAATAAACGGTATGGTAATTTCCTCCATGCTTGATGATAATTGTTTCTCCATAATCCTTTAAATTTGCTGAATATACAACCTGCCCCCCATTTGCAGCCTTGACCAAAGCATTGTGGTCCATCTCGATCATGATTCCATTGTTATATGTCCCGTCTGGCTGGATGCCAAATCGGGAGACAATCTTCCCCTTCGACGGCCATGCAAAGCGTTTCAGGTCAAATTGAGGTTCATCCTTAGATGCATTGAACGTATCGGGTTTGCTATTGGTATCGTATTTCCCTTGTGTTTTGTCTCCTGCCGGTACCTTGGCAGAATTATCCTCGGCTTCTTCATGCTTGGCCGCATTTAATGATTCAGATCTCATTTTTTTTGTGCCGGTGGGCATTATGGGTGGCAACGATCCCGGGGCCTTCTCTTCTTCCTTGGTCGTACCCTTCAGCACAAATATCTGAGCTTTCTTCTGGTTTGCTGCATTTCCGTCTGCAGTTTTTTCCTCGATCTCGATCGGCCTTGATATCTTTTCGTTCTTTACTTGAACTTCTTGACCGTCAATAACATGTGTCACATCCGGGATAAACAGCACGCTATCCGTCTTAGGCTGATTATTCTCGGTGATATGATTAACGTTTGCCAGATAGTGAATACTGATATGATAAGCTTGGGCAATACTTGATAAAGTTTCTCCATTTTTTACACGGTGGTATACACCTCTATGACTGGAATCTTTCAGATAATTCCCTCTGCAATCGATTAATAATAACAGACAAACCAAAATAAGCGGGCATATCAATCCGCCTTTTATGCCTTCCATCCATACTCCCCAATCAGGTCGACAAACCGACATCCGCCGAGGTCATCTCTTTCCAAATCTTCAAGATCATCAGAAAGTCGCTTTAGCCTGAACAATGTCTGATAGTAACGATCCCCTATGGGGATCACGAGCCGACCTCCGACAGAGAGCTGCGAAATGTAGGTCTTGGGAATATCCGGAGCGCCTGCGGTAACAATAATGGCATCAAAAGGTGCCTCTTCCTTCCATCCATAAGTCCCATCTCCGACACGAATCGCTACATTGTAAATGTTAAGCTGATCAAGACGTCTTCTCGCAGTATTTGCCAGAACAGCCAGTCTTTCTATTGAGAATACCTGATCTGCCAGCGATGCGAGAATCGCTGTCTGATATCCAGATCCTGTACCTATCTCGAGAACTTTCTCTTTCCCTTTGAGCTGCATTGCCGCCGTCATAAGTGCAACGATATAAGGCTGAGAGATCGTCTGGTTTTGTCCAATGGGCAAAGGCGAATCCTGATAAGCCTGATCCATAAGCGCTTCATCCACAAACAAATGTCTTGGTATTGTCTTCATAGCCTGTAGTACCCGGCTATCGACAATGCCGCGAGCCTGGATCTGGGTCTCAACCATTTTCAACCGCTGTTTCGCATAACGGTCCATACTATACTTCAATGTATTTTCTCTTCGGCGGTATCCGATAATACGCTTCAACCCACTGATGCTTATGTAAACCGAGTGCCTCTCGGGTCACTATAAGATAATAATACCTGGTCTTAGCCTGCTCCCTCATGGCATTATAGATCTTGATTTTTTCATTAATTTCTTTCTGGATGTTTCTTTTAACACCTGAAATCTTTCTTTTATTGGCCCCTTGTGTTTCCTCATACTGTTTACATTGATGATATGACTCAAGCAGCACTAATATTTCCTTTTCAAGACTGAAAAGTGCCGACAGAGTCCTGGCCACTTTTTCCCCTGCCCTGCCGAGTACGGCCGCACGCTCCCTGAGAAACTCCTCCTGAAGGATTTCTTCCGGCGACTTGATTGGGTGAATGGTGCTAACCTCCACCGGAATGAATTTGCAGATTGAAAGATGTCGATTTCAATTATGCGATTATGTCTATCATAAAACGGGCAAAAACTCAATATTTATACCATGTTTTTCCAAAAAATGAAATTAAACCATATCTTAACATATTTTGTTTAACATGCTGTTATCAATCGCTATTTACTAAATTATAATTAAAATCTACCCATGAATTTCATGGCTCAGCAGTCAATTCAGTTAATCTACGTTAAAAACCTAAACACATCAAGGAATGGAAAAGACATGGGAAGAAAGTTTCCGAACAAGGGCCCGTATTCATGATCTTTTTATTCCCGGTCTGTCGCCTTTATAGGGGTGTCCCGGAACTTGAAGACATGTCGTCTGTGTTTCGCACGGCCTTAATTGACAAAGGTGTCCCGAGCCCCATTTATACCATTAATCTGTATGATTCGGTAATAGGTAGATTTAAAGACATATCCCGACCTTTTTGCTGTGCCCGGACCGTTAGATTTGGCAATTATTCTTGTTTCTCACAACAACACCCTGCCCACTATACAGAAATGCGCTTTGAAAGGAATAAAAGGCGCCGCGCTATTCTCTGATGGTTACGGTGAAACCAGGTATGTTGAAGGACGCGTTCTTGAAGCGGAAGTTGTGAAGCTGGCATGGGCTTCCGGAATCCGTCCGATAGGGCCAAACGGCATGAAATTTTACGGCCGAAAATCAGGATCGTCTTTCTTCCCAAATCTTGCGAGAGATCATGGTTCCATCGCCATCCTATTCCACAGCGGCTCTTTGACGGACATCCTCGGTTATATATAGCCACTGAGAAGGGTCTTCGTTCCAGTACGAGGTCAGCCTAGGCAATGAATGTGACCTTTCTATATTGGATTTTATTTGGTTACCGAGCCGAGGATGATGACACCCGCTCTATTGGTATCTATATAGAAGGGATCAAAAATGGATCCGATTTTCTAAATATTTTACGGCATACTTTCCTCAAAAAGTCGGTTATCATCTGGAAGGTTGGGGGGGAGGGACTTCGGAGGGGGCCAATGCAGCCAGTTCTCATACCGGAGCCCTGCGGAAGCAGATAAACTGCTGTCTTGAGGCGACTGTTCGCAATCGGAAAAACGGTTGTGACACAAACCAACCTCACTTCTAACAGGATCTTGAAAGGACTTATCTCGGAGGCTCAGATTATATAGCCCGAAAGACGCTTGCAGGTTTGACCAATGTAAGACGATACTCGGTATGCATTGGCTCAGGTACAGCTAACCTGATTTTCCTTCCATACGAAGAGAAAGAAGCGTCATGGGATCCGGGGGTGGGATAACTGTTCTCTTCAAGACTAGCCGCACGGCTCCAGTTGGACATGTCGGTGTACATATCCCACAGCCGATGCATTTGCCAGTTTCAACATGCATAACTGCATCATCCCCTTCCGTGAGCGCTCCCATCGGGCATCTTTCCTCGCATGTTCTGCAGTCAACACAGAGGTCTATATCTACCGTGGCAGTGTAATTCGACGGCGCAAGGGCATCGAACCCGTTCTTAACACTTTGTAAGAATACGCAGCAGCATCCGCAGCAGTTACAGATGGTACTTAAATAGCCCTCCATGTTCTCACATGTATGAACCAGTCCCTCTTCATCGGCCTCGGTGAGCATCTTAATCGCCTCTTCATTCGTGATTTGCCGTCCTATTCCCTGGAACACAATATAGCGCCCCATCACACCGAAATGAAGGCAGTTTTCCAGGCTATGGCCGCATCCTGTCTCTGCATATCGCTTTATTTGCCGGCAAGGACAATGAGCTACCGCACAAAAAGACTGCTTCAAAACCATATCCTTCAGCGCGTCAAAAGGAAGGATTTCGGAACTATGGTTGAGTGACGTTTCAATAGGTATAACCCGCATGACAGGCTTTCCTCTTGCCAGTTCCCTTCCAAACGATTCCCTCATATAACGGAGCCATAGTGGGGCTAGACGCTTTGCTTCTGCCGTTTCCTTTCCTGACCAGTATGGTGTTTCGGAAAAACCGACAACTAGAGGCAGGAGTCGATATACCCTGTCTTTTCCTGGCTTCTGCTCTGTAAAAACAGTACCACGATTGACCATCAATGCTATGATACCATCAAGCTGAACCGCCACGTCAGACATCATCTTCGTCAATTCGGACAGAGTATGATTGCTGAAGGGTAGTTTGAGGGCTACTTCCGCCTCAACGCCGGGAAAGTAAATTTCGAGCATCTCCATTAGTGTCGCCGACATGGGGGCTCCGACAATATTGTGGTCCAGGTGATGCGCTAGAGCCTCATAAACAGATGTCTTTTCCATTGGAACAATTCCTTGTATATTTTATGCGGCTAAACGGGTGCGTTGAATAATTTCCTCCTTGGTCCTTTCAGGTAAATCATCAAAATATGCACAGTACCCTGCAACACGGACGACAAGACCTGGATACTTGCCGGGATGCGCGCGGGCATCTTCGAGTATATGAGGATCCACAACATTGAGCTGCATTTCCATACCGCCTGCTTCAAAAAATCCCCTCGTGAGGCCGACCAGAATATCAATACCTTTATCACTTTCTACCGTTTTTGGATCAAAGCGAAGATTCAGCGCATAACCATTCGGCGCGAGCTTCGAATCAATCGACGCTACTGATTTCAGCATCGCTGTCGGACCCAAGTGATCCAAGCCATTACATACTCCCAGACTCGATGCAAAAGTCTGACCTGCTTTTCTACCGCTGGGCAGTGCGGCAGTCCGGGCTCCGAATGCTACATGGCAGGTAACGGAATAAAACCCCGGCACATAGGGACCGCCTCTCGTGTTACGGTGCCGAGCGAGTGCATCGCGAAAAATCTCCGCCACACTCTGGGCATAGCCATCTGGCATTGGATCGTCGCTTCCGAACTTCGGGGCACTCAGCAGCGACTCTCTGAGTTCCTGATATCCTTCAAAATTACGCTTCAAAGCCTCGATGATCTGCTTAATAGTATAAGTCTTCTTCAAGAAAACTACATGTTGAATAGCGGAAAGAGAATCAGCCACATCAGCCACGCCAACTCCTTGAATTCCACTCGAATTGTAGATTGCTCCGCCTTCCGTCAGGTCCTTTCCTTGCTCCAAACAGCCGTTTACAAGCATCGATGAGAATGGCGTAGGATGATAATCACGGTTTCCCCGTTCGATTATTTGCAATTCACGAATCATGCGGGAGGTCATGTATGAAACTTGCTGTCGAAAAGCTTCGACTACATCTTCCATGGAATTGAAGCTCGAGGGTTCTTTGGTATTTGCCCCTATCCTCTTGCCACAGTTCAGAGCAAGTTCCATGCTTAGCGATAGATTGAACAGCCCGGCATCGGTGGAAAAAAAGCTTTTACCTAGCAATGCGAGCTCCACGCATCCAACAATGGCATAGTTGCGGACCTCCTTTTCCGGATAGCCCTGCGCAGTCAATGCCCTAACTGAGGCACTATCGTTAAAAAGTGACGGTACACCCCTACCCTGCCTCGCCACATCAATCACACGGCGTACATAGCTCTCCGGAGATCCATGATGTATCCTAGCCTGATAGTTTGGGTCCCTCAGCCCGGCCTGTTCCATGACATCTAAGAATTGATACGTCAACTCGTTAACCGCATCCTTACCCTCCCGATCCACCCCGCCGACTGATGCTGCCTGAACAACCAGATACCCGCCGTGATATTGGCTTGTTTTCTCGGAAAGCAGAAAGACGTGCTCGCAGGCCTTCGCTGAGAAGCAAAGGAGCAGTTCTCTGGCCGAATCCGAATCGATCCTATTGCTCTCAATATCCCTGCGGTAAATAGGGATAAAGATATTGATCTACCCGCCCAAAAGAAATAGCTGAATTAAGACCTTCAAGACAGACTCCCATATGTGTCAGCCAGAGAGCCTGAAGTGCTTCATGGAATGTATCTGGTGGCTGTTCCGGAACTTTTTGGCAAATTCGCGCCAACTCTTTCAGTTCGGCTGCGCGCATTTTGCTCTCTTCCATTGAGGCCAGGGTCTCTGCTGCATCGGCCAGACGTCTCGCATACGTTACCACACCCTCACAAGCGATTCGCGCCGCATCATAAAAAGGACCCCTTTTATTGGCAATCGAAGACAGATGCCCCCGAATGCCCCGTGCCAGCATTTTTTCATAGTTTGGCAGGAAATGACCAATGCCCCCGGCCTCGTTTATCAAATAATATGTTGCATTGATCTGCTCCCTGACATACCTTAGCAGCCATGCATAATGGGGTGCAAAAGCCTTTATGGCCATACTCCTAGTGGCCCAATATGGAAAAAATTGCGTGAGAATCCGCAGGCGGTCTGGCCATGACATTTGGAGTGGTGTCGTTTTTCTCCGGTGAATCCATAAAAGTTCCGTCCCCATTATTACACTTGCCAGCTCCGGCTGCAGAATTGCAGAAATTCGACTGCTCCCCATATTGCCCACGATTAGCTCGTCAGGAAAAATGCGCACCGATTTATTAACAAGGATATGGCGGAGGGCTTTTGCCCTTCGAATAATCATAGGCTCACGTGGATCATCGTGATTCCGGAAATAATCCGTGATAAGCATTGCCCTCTCGGGACAGAGGTAGACTTTTGTGGAGAGAAGCCTTTGCGGATGCGGGCAAATCTGGGTACCTGTTTATCCGCATGTGCGTAAATACCTTGCTACATAACCACTCCTAAATGCAGTTTAATGATCTTGCCTAAATCGGGTTAAATCTGTATTTCTAACATATTGAAATGGTAAAATACTGTCAATGTGAAAAACCCTCTTCTTGTCAAAACGGGGCTGAATCATAAGCTCGTCAGCAATTCGAAAGTCAGACGGGAAGGCCCGATGTTGCAATGCATATATCATGTTTTAGAATTATTCGTCGAATCAGGTTACCTCGGTAACGTCACTGGTTGTAAGTTGGTCGTACAGCTGGCTCACAAGTAAATCCATGGCGCGCCCGTATATACACGGACGGGAAAATTTGGCATTGATTAACGGGGCAATGATCATGCATGGCCATGTTCTATTGGTGCATAATCGTGGAGCAGCACATGCCTGTCGGGGCAACAACCCGAAGCTCTGCATATGGATATCTCCTGCATCAGTATGGATACAGGCAATCCCTTCATCATCCTACACCAGGACGCTTAATTGCGGCTGGCCGTGCCTCATGACCTGGCTTTCCAAACACCGCGTCACAGGATTATGACCACGCAGGCAGGCATCCAAACCATTTGGACATAACCATTTTTGAGTTGATTTTTATTGCCTTTCATCCCTTTCTGTGTTAACGACAACCCCCTATAAAAGGCCCTTCCCCTGAAAGGCCATCATTGCTTTGTTATCTTAAAATTTTGTATCTCAGGGCAATCGGCGAGTTCATTGATCATGGAAATCATCAAGGCTGTGAGGGGATTTAAGGACATTCTTCCACAGGATGCCCAAAAATGGCATTTCATCGAACTGAAGGCTAGGGAAATTTTCACAACCTTCGGTTTCCGGGAGATCAGACCGCCCATTATAGAGAAAACGGAACTTTTCCGGCGTAGTATCGGGGAAACAACGGATATTGTCGAGAAGGAAATGTATACCTTTACAGACCGTGGGGACGAGTCGCTGACCCTAAGACCAGAGGCCACAGCGTCCGTACTCCGAGCCTATATTGAACACAAGCTTTTTAATGCAGAACCCGTCACCAAGCTCTTCAGCATTGGGCCCATGTTCCGGAGGGAGCGTCCTCAAAAAGAGCGCTACCGCCAGTTTCACCAGATCGACGCGGAAATTCTCGGAATAGATGACCCTAGCGTTGATGCCGAAATCATTCTGATGCTGATTCATTACCTGAGAACTCTATCAATCCGTGACATAATGCTCGAAATTAATTCACTCGGGTGTTCCGATTGTCGGCCTTCTTTCAGAGAAGCTGTTATGGCATATCTTCAGAGACAGCATACCGAGCTTTGCGGAGACTGCCAGCGCAGAATGTCAATTAATCCATTGCGGGTTTTTGACTGTAAGGTTGAATCGTGTCAGGATTTGATTAAGAATGCTCCTCAGATCCCTGCGTTTCTTTGCGTCGGATGCAGAAAGCATTTCGGAGAAGTACAGAATGTCCTCAAACAGTTTGACTTGACCTTTAGCATTAATCCCAGAATGGTCAGGGGGTTGGACTATTATACCAAGACGACTTTTGAGGTAAAATCAAGCTATCTCGGAGCACAGAATGCGGTAGTCGGCGGAGGACGATACGACCATCTCATACGTGATCTTGGTGGACCCGATATTCCAGGAATCGGATTCGCCGTAGGCTATGAGCGTCTATTGAGCCTGGTAGCTTCTGGTGTGGCCCCTGAAAATCCCTCGCCAGTGCTGTTTATTGCCCCGTTAGGCGATGAGGCCCATCGCTGGGCGTTTGTCATATGCAATAAACTGAGGATGAAAGGGCTTGCAGTAGAGATGGGCCATGGAGAGAAGAGCCTGAAGGTCCTCATGAAGCGAGCTGATAAACTCAACAGCAACTTCACACTTATCGTTGGAGATCGTGAATTTTCGGAAAAACAGATTCAACTCAGGGACATGAAGAACGGCACACAGCACTCCATCGGGATTGACAATCTGGAAGAAGCACTGATCCATTACATCAAGGAAAGGTAAATATATCTTGTCTGATTTTATTGTGAGGAATAAACGGACCCACTATTGTGGAGCATTGACAATAGAGGATGTGGAAAATGTCGTTGTACTGACAGGCTGGACACATCGTCGGCGTGATCATGGTGGTGTGATTTTTGTCGATCTGCGAGACCGTGAAGGATTGGTTCAGATCGTTTTCAACCCTGAAATCAGCCCTAAGAGCCATACTGAGGCCCATCGAATTAGAAGCGAGTACGTTCTTGCCGTAAAAGGCTACGTCAGGAAGAGACCGGAAGGTATGGAGAACCCCGATCTGAAAACAGGCCAGGTCGAAGTCATGGTACAGGAGCTGGAAATCCTAAACGAATCTAAAACACCCCCGTTCAGTCTCGATACAGAGGACGAGATCTCAGAGAGTATCAGGCTGCGCTATCGTTACCTCGATTTGCGCCGACCGGACATTCAGCGGAACATCATCTTTCGGAGCAGGGTTGCAACGGAAACCAGAAACTTTTTCAATAAGGAAGGCTTCATTGAAGTGGAAACACCTTTCCTTACAAGGAGTACTCCAGAAGGAGCCAGAGATTACCTTGTCCCCAGCCGCATTAACCAGGGCATGTTCTATGCGCTTCCTCAATCACCCCAGATATTTAAACAGCTTCTGATGGTGTCCGGCTTTGACCGGTATTATCAGATTGTTAAATGCTTCCGCGATGAGGATCTTAGGGCGGACCGCCAGCCTGAGTTTACACAAATTGACATCGAGATGTCCTTTATTGACGAGCACGACATCATTTCTATCATGGAAAGATTCATGGCCCATATATTCAAGGCCTGCCTCAGGGTGGAGTTGAAAATCCCTTTTCCAAGGATTCCTTATCACGACGCGATCAAACGCTATGGAAGGGATAATCCGGATACTAGGTTTGGTATGGAAATCGTCGATATCACAAAGGCCGTGCAGAATTCCGAATTCCAACTTTTTCAGGAAGTTGTGAAGAGCGGGGGGGTTATTAACGCCATGAAAATCGAGGATGGCCAGAAGCTTTCCAGAAAGGATTTAGATGGCCTGAAAGACTTTGTTACAGACTTTGGTGCCAAGGGACTTGCGTGGGCACGCATTAATCCCGAAGGATGGATTTCTCCGATATTCAAATTTCTCAGACCAGCAGAAGTCAATGCAATCGAAAAGCAGACATCCGCAGTGCCAGGCAATTTGCTTGTCTTTTTAGCTGATACGCCTTCCATCGCCCGTGATGCGCTTGGTAATCTTCGTGTCCACCTGGCAAAAAAAATAAACCTGGTAAACGATGCACAGTTCTCCTTTGTTTGGATTACAGAGTTTCCCCTGATGGAATTCAGCGAGACGGAAAAGCGCTACGTCTCTAAACATCATCCATTTACCTCACCCATTATTGAAGATCTACCTTACCTTAAGTCAGATCCTGCAAGAGTGCATGCCAGGGCGTATGATCTCGTATTGAACGGATCGGAGATTGGCGGAGGCAGCATCCGTATACACCATACGGATGTTCAGGCCATGATATTCGATGCGCTGGGCCTAAGCCAGACTGAGGCCCAGCAGAAGTTTGGATTTCTCCTCGATGCCCTGGAGTTTGGAACACCGCCACATGGTGGAATAGCCTTCGGTTTTGACCGTTTGATTATGATTATGACTGGTTCCGAGTCCATTAGGGACGTTATTGCCTTTCCAAAAACACAGAAAGCGACCTGTCTTTTGACCGATGCCCCTTCTCCAGTTGGCATCGAACAATTGATGGAGTTGTCCCTAAAAATCGTCCAATGAAAAAGAACATTAATTTCATTTGACAAAAGACAGCCTTTTCTAATATTTATAGACCGTTATTAACGAGGCATAACCGCCCATGGTGGCAAAGGCTTCAAAAATGAACGATTTCCAGCGTCGGAAGCATAACCAGCTCGCACCGGCAAAAGCAGAATGTCCGGAACCGCGACGCTACGCGATGAAGCTAGGTGCCGACTTTCCTTGGGAGTAGCAGCGCCAGACAGAAAAACCAAAAAGGCACCTGTCCAGGTGCCTTTTTTTTAGGAGTTATGAATGATGGCAAAATGGAACAAAGAAAAAAGGGTTTTGATCCACGAACATAGCCAGTTTTGGCAGCATGAATTGAGAGACATCTCGGAACCGAATCTTCAAAAGGACATCTTCCCCTATGACGAGGTCTGCCGCATTGATTTCGATCACCGACTGATTTCGATCAGCCCCGCAGAAGATACCTTTATCACCGATACCACGTTCCGAGATGGCCAGCAGGCCCGCCCGCCTTTTCTGGTGAAGCACATTGTCGATATCTATCGCATGATGAACAAGCTTGGAGGAAAAAATGGTCTGATCCGCCAGACAGAATTTTTCCTATACAGCAAGAAGGATCGTGAGGCTGTCGAGCAATGCCTGGCCCTGGGACTTCTCTATCCGGAGGTGACTGGTTGGATTCGAGCTGATAGAGAAGACGTGAAACTGGTTAAAGAAGCCAGGCTTCGTGAGACGGGAATCTTAACTTCTGTTTCTGACTACCACATCTTCCTAAAGTTGAATAAAACAAGGAGTCAAGCCCTTGACGGCTACCTGTCAATTGTACGCACCTTGCTGAGTGAGGGCGTCTGTCCACGCTGCCATTTCGAGGATATAACCCGTGCGGACATCTATGGTTTTTGCATCCCATTCGCCATAGAACTGATGAAGCTTCGCGAGGAATCGAAAATGGACATCAAGATTCGCCTCTGTGACACCATGGGATATGGCGTTACATATCCGGGTGCGTCACTTCCCCGAAGTGTGGAAAAACTGGTCTCAGCTTTTATCAATGATGCGGGTGTGCCTGGAAAGCTTCTCGAATGGCATGGACACAATGATTTTCATAAGGCTTTTATCAACGCCACAACTGCCTGGCTTTATGGGTGCAGTGCTGTAAATGGTACTTTGCTTGGGTTGGGCGAGCGAACCGGTAATCCTGCCATTGAAGCCTTGGTTATCGAATATATCTCTCTGACAGGCAAAAAAGGCAGTATCGATACCACCGTAATTACGGAAATTGCCGAATATTTTGAAAAAGAAGTAGGTTATAAAATTCCAGCAAACTATCCATTTGTCGGTGCGGAATTCAATGTGACCCGTGCCGGCATCCACGTGGATGGATTAATTAAAAACGAGGAGATATACAATATTTTTGATACGGCCAAGATCCTGAAGCGCCCCATCGTCCCCATGATCACAGACAAATCAGGTAAGGCAGGCATTGCATATTGGATTAATACCCACTTAGGACTTTCCGGAGATGGTATGGTAGACAAGCGCCATCCTGGTATCTCCCGTATCCATAAATGGATCACAGAACAATATGAAGATGGCCGTATGACAAGCATTTCCAATGAAGAACTGGAGCACCTTGTACGAAAATACCTGCCGGATCTCTTCATGTCTAGCCTCGATAAGATCAAATACCATGCTTCCGAAGCGGCCATATCCGTGGTCCAGCACGTCATCGAACATCCCATGATGAAGACCATGAAACCCGAGTTGCAGGAACCGATCATGCAGCAGGTCATTGATGAGAACCCGTCAATCCAATTTGCATATGTAGTGGACATGAATGGTCGAAAGATAACTAGGAATGTTACCAATATTTTCGACCGCGCCAAATATGAAAATTACGGTATTGGCACAGACCAATCTGATCGGGAATGGTTTATCAAGCCGCTTAAGACAGGTAAAATCCATGTCACAGATTTTTACATGTCCAAAATGACTGAAGCTCTGTGCATCACCGTTTCAGCACCGATTGTTGATGATAAAGATGAGATGATAGGTATCTTTGGCGTGGACATTAAATTTGAAGATTGGGCAAGGCGTGTTGAAGACATTGCTGAGGCAACACAAATTGCGATGAAAGCTGAACACGAGAATGGCGGCAAAAAGAAGGGTCGCTCCGGCAAGCAACGGTGACAACCTGCTCGCTGACAACTGACAATTTTTTTATAGAGACGCCTATCAGGTTTCATCCTTCATTAAGGAAAAACACATCTCATACGACATCCTTATCAGGGCTCTCATGCGATCACCAGCCATCTACCAATTCCAAGTGATCATATGGCCTGCGCTGCTTGGTATTTTCTGTATGCTCCGCGATCTCACGGATAAATCGTGACGGCCTCATAACGGAAGCTCCCGATCCCCGGGCATAAGTTACGAGCGGGTAGCAAAAGTACAGTTGATCTTTCGCCCTTGTTGTTGCAACATAAAAAAGGCGGCGCTCTTCATCCTCACCTTCTTCATCGACTGCCCTAGCCAGGGGAATCATTCCATCGGCGCACCCAATCAGAAACACTACGGACCATTCCAACCCCTTGGCCTGATGGATAGTACTCAGAATTATCTTGTTCGCTCCATTAGCACCGGGATCCCCCTCTTCAGCCGCCATGTTTGTGAGCAAAGCCAATTCGCCAAGAAAATCTTCAATGGATGTGTATTTCTGAGCAAACAGGATCAGTTGTCCGAGATCATCCTCCCTCGATGCTGCATCGGGACATCTCTCCTTTAGGTATTTTCTGTAGCCGCTGTCCAGAATAGAAGCGATTACATCTGATGCGTCTTGATTTTCGGAAACTTTTATCGCCTCCTTCAGTGTAAATTGCAATCTCTCGATGCTTCCAGCCATGTTCTTTTCTACTACGTTCTTCAGCTCTTCAGACAGCACAGCACTGAGTGGGTCAGTCTGGCTATATAAAAATGTCCATATTTTTTCTGCAGTAACCTTACCTATTTTTTCATACAGACCAAGAATACGTTTCCAGGCCGACTCATCCATCGGATTAATAAGGATCCTGAGAAATGCGGTTGCATCTTTGATGTGTGTCTGTTCGAAGAACCTCACTCCCGAGCGGACTTCAAAGGGGATACCCCTTCGAACCAATTCCATTTGTAGTTCCATGGAATGATAATGTGCGCGGTAAAGAACAGCAACCTCAGAAAAGGGAATTCCCTCGCCATACACCTCTTCGATACGCTGGGCCACAAATCCAGCCTGCTGGATAACATTTCGTGCTGGAACAACGACAGGCCTGATTCCCCTTTTTTTAATCGGACGGAGCGTTTTTTCAAACTGATATTCATTATGGATGATGCTCACGTTTGCAAGATATAGGATCTCCGGAGTGCTCCGATAGTTTGTTTCCAGCTTTATGATGAGGCATCCAGGGTATTTTTCTCGGAATTTCATGATATTGGCAAAATAAGCGCCCCGGAATGAATAGATGCTTTGGGAATCATCACCGACAGCGACTATGTTTCGGTGCTCGGCAGCCAGTAAATCGACAATATCGGCCTGTATAATATTTGTATCCTGATATTCATCCACAAGAACATGATGAAATCGAGCCGAATAGTAATCTTTAGCTTCTGAAAAGCTCGAAAGTACTGCGCGGCAGTTATAGAGGAGATCATCGAAATCCATCACACTGGATTTCCGCTTATGCCCCCGGTAAAGATTCGCGATATTCATTATGCCGTCAAGATAACTCTCGAAATATGGGTATCGACCCGCTACTACCTCCTCCAGGGGTGTATCGGTATTGGTGGACAGGCTTATCATGTCACGAATCACATCACTGAGCGGAAAGACGTCCTTACGCGGGCTGATTCCAGCTTCAGAGAGGCAGGCACGGATCAATTGTCGCGCATCTTCTACGTCAAGAATTGAGAAATTTTTATCATAGCCGAGTAAATGTCCATGGGTCCTGAGAATCTTGTTTGCCACGTGGTGAAAAGTGCCACCCCACAAACGACTGATATCCCGTTCAATGAGACTCTGGACTCTTGAAAGCATTGTTCGGGCCGCCTTATTCGTAAAAGTTGCCAGCAAGATATGCTCCTGCTTGAGGCCCGACTCGATCAATCTGGCTACTCGATAAGTCAGTGCACGGGTCTTACCGCTGCCAGCGCCCGCTATGACGAGAACAGGCCCGCTCTCATGCATGACTACCTGAAACTGCTCTGCGTTCAATTCCTGTTCGTAATCTATCATGGCATATCATGACCCGAGCGATTCGATGATTGCTTCAGCGGTTTCACTGCTTTTTAAGGAAACAAAATTTTTTAGAAGTCCTTCTCTTCCATAGAACCCAATCAGGGGCGATGTCTTTTTCTCGTAGGTTTCCAGGCGAAATGTTATTGTTTCTTCCGTTTCATCGGCACGCTGAACGGTTGGACTTCCGCACTTGAGGCACGTTCCATCCGCTGCAGGAGGCATGCTCTTGATGTTATAGATTTCCTGGCAATCAGGATTGCTGCAAGTGCGCCGTGTGGTTAGCCGGTCTAGAATGACTTTCCGTGCAACCTCAAGATTTGCCACAAAATCAAGGCGTATACCGATCCTTTCAAGTAACTTCTTCAGAGCTTCAGCCTGCGGGATCGTTCGTGGAAATCCATCTAGAATGAATCCCTTTGCACAATCCGGATCATTCAGCCGCTCTTCTATAAGTTTCATTACCAAGTCATCCGGAACAAGGTCACCTCTATCCATGTATGTTCTGACATGCTTGCCCAGTTCCGTACCCTCTTTTACAGCTCCACGAAGAATGTCACCGGTTGAAATCTGAACAGAGCCATCATGCTCCGTGAGCAACTTTGCGACCGTACCTTTGCCGGCTCCAGGCGCTCCAAGCAAAATAATCTTCATAAAATCCTCCTGCTGCATTCGTTTTTTCGGTGCGAGACTATAGGGCAAAAAAGAAACCCGGTCAACAGCATTCATCTGGACTTCGAGCCCCGGGAGATGATTTCATTGTTGGTGATTTCCAGGCGAGTGTCTATAAAAATATTTCAATATGGAGTCCGGAGGCTACCAGGGAGAAATTGTTCGGAACCGCTGCAGTTGCAAGTGAAACCAAATCATGGTTCCTAAACTAACAATTCTTTATTGATCTGATCTACAAGATGGTGGCAGTAGATTACACACTGCCTCGCGATGACTATGTCGTGTTGCTATCAGTCAATTATTGAATCATGTGTTAATAAAGTTGATTTCTCTTGCATAAACGAACTGATGCCGCCATGAAAGTCCGGGGTGACCTTTTTCAAAAGGCTCCGTGCCAACTTTATACAACGAATATTGGTCTATGGTCACCGGGTGATATCCTCCGACAAAACCCATATCAGGTGCAATCCGTGGGTTAGGCCCTGGAAAACAGTCACATTCCACACTGATATTCGCTAGAACATTGACGAGAACTGCCCGAGCCTCAATCTTTTTCCATACGGCTGCCGCAGTTTCAACGACCCTTTCTTGGAATACTCGGTTATCGATATTCCAAAAGATTTTCAATGCCTCATCCGGACAGGCACCGATGCATTGCGCACAGCCAACGCATGTCTTCAGGTCATACGTTGGCGCACCTTCCTCACTGAACTGGGCGGCACCCGTTGGACACACCTCCACACAAAGACCGCATTGTGTGCACTTGGAAACCTTTAATACGGGATGAGCATCGGCATGCATACGCTGTTTCTGTGAACGGGATGCAAAACCCATGGATAGATTTTTTATGGCGCCTCCGAAGCCGGTCACCATGTGCCCTTTAAAGTGTGAAAGAATGACAAAGCCGTCCGTTTTATCGAAAATGTTGGCTACCTGGACGGATTTGAAATGCCGGAAGCCAGGCAGTTCAACGGTATTCCACCCGTCCATGCCATCGGCAATCTCGGTTGGGCACCCGAGATAGGACGCAGAGAAGCCGTTGGCCTCTGCGGTTTTCAGGGAATCCCCCCCTGTACGGCGTCCGCCTGAATAAAGGACGGTCGTATCAAATATAAATGGACTGACGCCTAACCCTTTAAGATAGTCGACCATCTCCCGGGCGTAAAATGGGGGCAAATGGCTTATATTTCCCCTTTCTCCCCAATGCAGCTTGATCCCGATGCGTGATCCTTTCTTAAAAGGCATTTTTAGCTTTAAAAGTAATGATCGGAAAATCGATCGATTTTCTTCTTCAGAATTCCCAATCGGAAGAAACAATATATTTTTATTCGACATGAATGTCCCTCCTGAAACTACCAAATTGAAATTTTCAATCTGCTGTTAGAAATAAAAGAGGATATTGGCCCCTAAATTATAATAATTGACATAATCAAGTCGCAAGAAGGCTTTTACATAACTCGCCTCTACAGTTACGGCTATCGCGTTGGTTATCGGATATTCAACGCCGAGGCCAGCCTTGATGCATGGCTGAAAATCATGGGGGTAGTCTTGCGTATAATAACCAAAGTACGAATTTACAAAATATCTCTCGTCACTATAATACATGGCACCAACTCCTGCTGTCAGGTAAGGCTGGACCCCCCAGAAATCCAGAGGGAATAAATATTTCCCTGAAAAGATGACGGTTAGAATATCGACATCTTCATGTCCTACCACAGTTACACCTGCTGTGCTAATGTTTCTCTCCCAATAGAAATCATGCAGATAATTGAGGTCTATCTCCCAAAATAAATCATCTTTCAACAAGAAACCAAGTTTGGCATTAAATCCTTTTGCATTCCCAAGCTTAGCATTCTCAACATTCTCATATACTGACATTGCATCTCCCTGCTGACCCAGTTTGATGTTAGAAATGGCGTAAGACAGTCCTAATCCCAGATAAAATTTCTTTGGCCCCTCTGCCGCACTTTCATCCTGCGCCGAGGTGGTACTGGCGATGAAAACCAGAACCAAGGACAAGAGAGCTGGTAAAACCCTTTTGATCATAAGATTCCCAAACTGACTCAAATTGACTAAACAAAAACTACGCAGCAGGCGATGGAAAATTTCTTTTTTGCTCATAGTCAAGAAATGGCAGGGGCTTGCCAATGCGGTAGACTAGGGCTTGGCATACGGCAACAAGATGATCACCACTGTCGACAACCCTGATGTCATAGATGGCCGTTTTGTTGGACCGGTTCAGTTCCCTTGCCTCAGCCATCAGTCTTGCCCCCTTGATAGGAGCAGAAAGGTAATGGACATTCATATTCAGGGCAACCGCCATGGTGCCATGGGAATTGGAGGCCGTTTCAAAAGCCTCATCAATCAAGGCGAACAGGGCTCCCCCATGCGCCATGCCGAAGATATTCTCCATATCCTGGGTAAAGTCCATCTCGACTTTTGAATAACCACATTCTAACTCGATGAGCTTCAATCCAAATTTCTGGGCAAAAGGCTCTCGGTCTACCTGTCTGAATATGGCCTCCCTGATCTTTGCGTCCATGCCATCCTGCATCAGAAAAATGAGCGGGGACCTTTACTGAATGGCCAGGCTCTCTTCTTGGTTACATTTTATGCTTTTATATTCCATTATAGTTATCGGTTGATCTTTTCCTTAAATCCTTATTTTTTTAATTCTTTCGTCATCATCTTCTTTAGTTCACGCTTCAGGATTTTGCCGACGCCGCTGGTGGGAAGCTGATCATGAAACTCTATATACTTCGGCACCTTGTACGGAGCAACAGTCTCTTTCAGATACTTGATGATTTTTTCTTTTTCTGTATCGCTCTTTTCGATATCAGGCTTTAGTACGATTGCGACACCTACCCTTTCCGAACCCGGCCGCTCTGGATCGGGAATACCAATGGATGCAGCTATTTCAATATCCGGATGCTTGGCAAGCACATCGTCAAGTTCGCGTGTGAATACCTTGAACCCGGATACAATGACCATATCCTTAACGCGATCAACAATATAAAAATAGCCATCCTCGTCCATTTTGGCCACATCACCTGTGAACATCCAACCATCGCGCAGGGCATTGGCAGTCTCTTCAGGCTTGTTGTAATAGCCTTTCATGAGCTGAGGACCCCGAATGGCAATTTCACCAGGCTCGCCTAGCTTCGCCAGTTGACCTGTCTCGGGATCAATAAGCCTGAACTCCGTGTCAGCAAGCGGCATCCCGATGGAAGCTGCCTTCTTTTTGCTGTAGCGGGGATTGCAACATGTAACAGGTGATGTTTCCGTCATTCCATAAAGCTCGATGAATTTATTGACCCCGATGACACTTTCCAGTTCCTTAATGTATTCTGGCGGGAAGGGTGCAGCAGCACTTAGACACCACTTTACACCGCTTAAATCCAACGCCTTAAATTCCGGCCTTTTCATCAACTCAAAGAACACTGTCGGTACATTCACAATTATAGTGGGATTGTAAGATTTGATCGCATTAATTATGAACCCAGTGTCGCGCGGGTTGGGCACACAAATCTGAGTCGCACCGGTTAGCATGGAAAACCCGCCCAGCGCGAGCCCAGCGATGTGGAAGAGCGGAAACGCGGAGAGTGCCACTTCTTCGGGGACCATATCCAGCCAGTTTACAACCTGTACACGGTTGCTCATATAACTCTTTTGGGTAAGCATGGCACCTTTGGAGGGGCCTGTGGTGCCCCCGGTGTACATCATGAAGATCATGTCATCCATTTGCCGCTTCACTTCAATGCGATCTGTGGGCATATCCCTGATAGCATCCATGAAGCGAATAATTTTTTTTCCTTTCAAGGACCTTACTTCCGCAGTAGGAATTTTTTTGAGAAGCTTTCCGAGGATGCGTTTGACAGATGGCAGAAAATCGGCGATTTCTGTAACAACGGCTTCATTAAATTTCGTCTTATCGGCTACTTCGGCAATCTTATCAAACAGAATGTCAACCGACATGATGACTTTAGCCCCTGAATCATTAATCTGGTGCTCCATTTCATGCGGAGTAAGCAGGGGACTCAAACCAGTGGAAACGCAGCCTGCCTTCTGGACGCCTATAATACTGATGTAATTAGCCGGGACATTAGGCATATGGAGTCCCACGACATCACCTGCCTTGAGTCCGGATTTTATGAGGTAATGGGCAACCTGATTGGAAAGCTGATCAAGTTGACGGTAAGTTATACGGTTCCCCATGTAAATGATTGCGATCTTGTCAGGAAATTTCTCAACAATTTCCCTAAACTTTTCAGCAAAGGTTTTGTCTTCGTACTTCAGAGATGCAGGAACATGCTGGTCGTAATTCTTGACCCATGGTTTTTCCACATACAAATCGCTCATTTTAACCCTCCCTATTTAAAATATATTAGAATCTTACACCAATATCCAAACTGCCTATAATGCCCCCTATATCCGAAGACACCGTATAGTAAGAACCGCAGCACGTGGCATACTTAATGTCCTGATTGGCGGAAAAATATTTTGCGTATACGCCCAGCATCAGGTAATCAGATAAAAATACACGTAACCCCCCTTTTAGAACCCAGCCATAAGTCGTACCGTCATCATCATAAAGAGTAGCACCATTCCATTTGAACTTAGTCTGATTATAGTAACCTCCGATGCCGGCCGCAATATATGGCTGAACATCCAAATTGTTGGGCTGAAGATAGAAAAGCCCTTCCAGGCTCTTTGTATCAAGATCGTTTTCCGTGGGATAGCCAGCCAGTCCACCCATCAGTTTTGTGCTGTGATATCCAAGATCGATCCCGACGCCACAATAATTGCCAAACAGCATCAGTCCGCTCACCGTAAATTGCTGGGTGCTTTCGAACGCACTGATATCGCCCCTTGGAGAGAATGTTCCAAAACCAACCGAAAGAATAAAGTTTTTGGCATATAAATCTTCGTCAGCGAACACATCCGATGATATCAGCAGACAGAGAACTACGACGAGCACACCTGAAAACCGTTTCATCATCCCGCTCCCTTCTTTCATAAACCTCGGGTCCAAACCATCGCCAACTCTTTTGATTTTTACCTACGGGCTTGAATCGACAAACCCAATAAACCCCATTAAACTGGAGGAAGGTACAAATATAACCGTTTCGTCAACTGTCGGTGTATTGGTTAACCGAATCATGCTGTCGTTATTTGCTCCATTCAGGAAAAATATATCACCATAGCCGTTTTCATTTGCACCTGCGGCCAGGAATCCATCGCTCGATCCAAAGAAAGATAGCGTTAAGCTGACGATATCGCTTGGCACTGTTCCCACGCAGGCTACCATTGCGGCGCTTGGTACATTGTAGGATTCAACCGTGCCATTCGCAAAGCCAGTCACGCTGAAGTTTGTGTAATCCCTGACGAGAAATATATACTTTGAAGAAGGGTGATCGGTCGAGTAGGGAATGCTGCGGTCGAACCCTTCGCCAATCCAGCCCGCTGGTGAAATGGGAGCCAAACCAGCCGAACCATCATCCTTAACCATCCCTGCGGATACCGGTTCACTAAATGGGTTACTGCTAGATGGCAGGTATGTGCCATAGTACAGGTTGCCGCTAGCCCAATCCACATACGTCAGCAGTACGTTTTGGCCGGCAGGTGGAAATGCAACAACAATCGGTGTGCCGCCTGTTTTTGGAACCGATTTTATCGCTCCGTAATCGAGCATATATGTCACTTTATTGGCAGTATACGAAAGTCTCCAGATGCTCTTGACATTAGTCGGATCCTCATCGACGAGCACTGAAGGAGCAGTGACAGCGTCTCCAGGAACTATGATAATTTTAGAGCCATCTACAAAATAATAATTTGCTCCGTCTTCTTCCTCTATGCCATACCAATTCTGTGATGAAAATATATATATAATGTCCGTAATGCTATTGTCGGCTAGATTGACGAATCTTAAAGTGCCATCTATGACTACCGGGACAAGATTGCCCAAATAAATGGCATTATCATAAATACCTACATTACAAGTTGAATTGAATGGCGCAATATCGATCACATGATTGAAGTCGGCATCATATCTTCCTAATACCCTTCCATAGGTTGCCAAAAAACCTAGTATTGATCCATCTTTGTTATAAATTGTCCACACCAACGGTAAGGGGCCTATGGCTATATTTACAGGTATATCATCTGGGGTCATTCCAAGACTGATCATCATAAACTGACTTTCCAGTGATTCAGACGAGCCGACAAGATAGATAATCCTTGAATTTTCAGGATTAGCGTAATCTGTAATCTCATATAAAATTTGATCATTTCCTGCATTGCTTTCACTAGACACCTGTACCGGTGTTTTTGGAGCACCCTTTAATGTACTGATTCTCCAGAATTTTCCGTCCCGTATATAGACAATTGTGCCCAAGTTATATGATGAAATTGAATGAGTTATATAGTTGGGTATGCCGCAAAAGATGCCTACCGCTTGATCATGATTGATTGGCCCGGAATCTATCACAAAAGAATTGGTGGGATCAAATGGATCAACAAAATGAAGACTGCCAAAACTGCCAAAATAAAACAAATAGGATGATATGGCGTTGTTGTTTTCATTGCTACAGGAAATCATAGAAAACGTAAGGACAATAAACAGTAATAGACTTGCTCTCCTAGGACTGCTCCTCATGAAGTCTCCATAGCGCAATTGTACTGTTTTTATCGTACCAGATATCAAGGGTCTTTTAAATGTTTTCTTTTATAATATGCAAAGCTGACATGAAATCATACAAAAGTATGAAAAGACAGAAGATTGTTATAGCAATATGTTGCCAATGCTCACGCAGACCTAGAAAACATGCCATGGGCGAAGTGTACAACTTTCAAGACATAAGGCTTATTTTTTCGCATTTCGTCATGACGTAAAACGTAGTGTAACAAATCAGACGGAACTTTGTCAGGCCATTACATATGAGATGAGAGTTGCGCTATCGTCATCGCCTGATTTCGGTCCTCAAGCCGTATGGCATCTTCCAGGCTCATACCGCCCGTATTGCAGTCTAAGGCTTCCTTGGTGAGTCTGAGGCCGAGGGGAGATTTGCCTGCCATATTCTCCGCAATCTTCATGGCCGCCGGGAGCAATTGCTCCCGGTCGATCAGTTCCTGAACAAATCCGATCCGCCATGCCTCATCAGCATTCAAAAAATCGCCTGTAAGAAGGTAGCGAGCCGCATTGCCCGTACCAACGATTCTGGGCAAAAGCCATGAAGAGCCCATATCGGCACCCCCGAACCCCAGGTTGATGTATGCCGCCTGAAATCTCGCATCCGGAGAAGCCAGCCTGATATCACATGCCATTGCTATGGAGAAACCCGCGCCTACGGCAACTCCATTGATTGCCCCAATGATCGGTTGGGGGCACTGGCGCATGAAAAGGATAAAATCTGAATACATTCTCTGGTTTTCATATGCTGATTTAGGGGAATATCCTCCTTTTGGGTTGGTGATTTCCGGGTCTCTAATATCCAAGCCTGCACTGAATCCCCTTCCAGCGCCAGTCATCACAATCACCCGTGTTTCAAGATCCGTAAAGCGGGCCTGCAGAAAATCGCGGAACTCATCCCTCATTTTGAAATTAATGGCATTAAGTCTTTCGGGTCTGTTAAATGTTAAAATGCCAATTACACCTTCTCGCCTGAATTCTATGGTCTCATATTCCATGCCAAATCCCTCCAGTATATATTGGTAGATTAATTGTTATAGAGATTTGCGCTTTTTGTCTTCATACATTAAGACATCCGCTCTCGGCATAAGCTCGTCGAGTGAACACGGATTAGCCGGTTCATAGAAGGTAAAACCCAAACTCATCGAAATCGTGTAAAATAAATCGCCTTGAGCATTATGATTCTCTATTTGATGCTGTAAACGGCTGAAGAAGACCTCCTTCATGGCGGCTGTAACATCCAAAGCGAATATAGCAAACTCATCACCTCCTATGCGCGCAACAATATCCGAATCCCGGAATGCCTGCTTGAGGAGCCTCGCAGTAGTAACCAGCGCCCTGTCCCCTTCTAAATGCCCCACATGTCATTGACATTCTTCATCCCATCCACATCAACAAATGCCAACAAGCCCATCCTTTTGGTTCGGTCTGCTGACTTTAATTGCTGTTCAACCAAAGTAATAAACCCGCGTCTGTTGAAAAGGCCGGTCAATTGGTCTGTGACGGCCATGGCATGAAGCCTGTCCTGAAATTTCTTGCGCTCGGTGATGTCTCTCACCAAACCTCGAAAACCTATGGGATGTCCCTCTGCATCCTTGATTAAAAAAACTGATGATTCAACAAAAGCCTTCGTTCCATCTTTTTTCTGGCTCTCAAATTCGACCAGCCGAGCTGGTATACCCGTCAAATAGACATGGTGAAAAACATTGTATACTTTTTTAACATTCTCATCATCCATTGTCTTCTTAAAGTCGGAAGTCATCAGTTCATCATTCGTGTATCCCAAAAACTTCGGTAGTACATTATTGAAAAAAGTAAAATGACCGGACAGATCAACTTCATAATATCCATCATCTATGTTGTCGAGAATCTGGTGATGTCTTGCCTCTTCACCATGCAGTTTCTCTTCTATGCTTTTTCTCATTGATACGTCCCGGCTGCTGAAAACAAGTCCTTTAGGCTGCAAATCTTCATCAAGTAATTGGTGACTAAATGTTTCCAGCCAGATATAACGACCATCCGCATGGCGGAAGCCAAGTTCTGCCGTTATGATGCCTCCTTTCTCCATCGTATCCCGCACAATCTGCAATATTTTTTTGCGATCATCAGGATGTACGAATTCAAGACTCCATTGCTTCACCAACTCATCAGGTTCATATCCCAGCACACGACAATGCGAAGGGCTGATATATTATATATTTCCCTTTAAATCTAGGACGGTGACTAGATCCATCATATTGTTTGTAATCGAGTGCAGACATCTCTCGCTTTTTTTAAGTATATTCTCAATCTTCCTGCTATCGGTAATATCTCGTGCGACGTGAACGCAACCGATTAATGCTCCTTTTTCGTCGAACAGGGGAGACACTGTAATCTGTAACTCCATATTCAGATGTCTTTCAGAAACTTCGACAACGTGCGACGATTCGTCTTTGAGCAGCATTGAGTGCGGGCACTGGTCCGGTATGGCATCCTTTCCGTGCATCAGGCGATAACAGGGCTGTCCGACACATTTTTCAGGTGTCATATTCAAACAGATGGCCATGGCTTTATTGACTCTGATAATGCGATGGTTGGTGTCTATAAGGGCCAACATATCGGGAAGGGCATCAAAGGTTTGCTTCCATTCATCATGCATGGAACCCCACATGGTAGAGATCTCCAATCAGTAAGAGTCTTTCAATCCTGTCAAATTTGTATCAACTAAAGATCTGCGCCCGGAATCCCTGTTCATAACTATGAAACGACGCTTCGATGCTCTCAGCGCAACAGGGACTAAGCCATGAAGAGGCGTACCTTCAATCTTGTCACGATATGTATTTTTGGTGAGGCGATTGACATTTACGCCGTTATCGATTTGAGCTTAGTTGCAATCTCATCGATAGCCTGCCCCAAGAAATATGCTTAAATGTCCTACTCACATTTTTTAGTGGATACAAAAGGCGCTGAGCATGGTGCTGGTGAAATGCGATATTTGTTCCCTTATGGCATTTGATCGCTTATTTAAATCTTGCGGCTGTCATAAACCCAATGCAGCAGAGCCTGCCTCTGTCTCTTCCTACAGTTCAAATCACCTTTCCGGCAATACTTTTGGATCTGTGCGACATGCCTTTTTATTGCCTTCCATCTTTGAATCTGCCGTTCGTCATCCGGATACCTTCTGCCCATGTAGTACCGACAGTACCATTGAAACCATCCCTTAGGATCTTCGTGGCATATCTACCTCTTTTGTCTCCAGTAGGATAACGGCTGCGAGGCATTTAAGCCAAAGTAGTTCAGCTCGGGATCATGGCGCTCGTGGCAAAGTTTCGCTTGTTTATACCAGTCAGCAGGAAACTCATCCCTACAATCTGTCATATATTTTCCACCGAAGATACCCAGTGTCAGCATTTGTTTTGGAGTCAAGTCAGGCTTGAAATCAAGGTGAAAATTTTTTCCCACGGGCTCCGTCAAGTAATAAACATATCCTCGCTGCATGAGATCATGGACAATTATTTTTTTCTTTTCCATCGCTTTACCATAGAACTCTGCATATCTTTTATGTAAATCACAACTTTTCCGGAATGGCCTGGCTTTTCCTCTTCTACGTCTGGTTGGACCACGATCCCCATACAATCCGTCTTATCAAATGAATCCTGGTTTTCAGAACCCTTATTAAAACGGCTTTGCCCATCCGGATCAATCAGCATCCCTATCCCACCGCGCGTTGCCGCCCCTTGAACCAGAATGCCCCCATGATAGTCATTCAATCCCCGATCACTTTGGAGCAATCCGACCCCATAATCATGACCCATACCCTGAGAAACACCAAAAGACGAATAAAATGAACTGCCCCCACCGCGATTTAACAGAACCCCAATAGAAGTATGAATCCCAGCGCCCTGTGCATAGCGCCCTGCTATAAACCGGTTATTGGCTCCGCGGTTATCTAGCATGCTGATACTGTAATAGTATGATGAACCCTGGGCAAAGTAATCGGCAATATACGTGTCTTCACCCTTCTCATCGATCAGCAATCCGATGCCTCCCGGAACTGCCATCCTCTCATCCTCCGGCATCAGTCCCCTTCCGAAGCCCTGCCCCATGCTGACAGTTGATTTTGAGGGGTCGCGATCATCTGGCTGCAAGCCGCCAAGACGGTAAAGATTATGACCACCCTCGTTGATCAGTATGCCCTCTCCACCAAAAAGTCCCAATGCCTGTCCTTCATATAAGCAGGAATAGCTATTATTACCATCCCTTCCTAGTAGCATCCTTACGCCCATTTGTCCGACACCCTGTGATGTTTTCCTGGCTTGAAAAACGGCATTCCCGCCACGGCAATAAAGCAGCCCGGACCCCCAAAAACCCGCTCCCTGACTGCCGTCAAGGCCAACAAATTTGCTATGTCCTCCGAGATCATTCAGAAATCCTCCACCAATTAGGGCAGCTCCCCGAGAGAAGTTTTCCCGTGTAACATATCTGTTATTGCCCCCCCCCCCCCCCCAGTTGATAACCATGGCAACGGGTATTTCCGGGCGTGTTCCGCCCGCATTATTCAAATACAGGTTATTGCTGCCTAAGTCGAGAATGAGTGCGGCATCCTTGTCATAGACTTTTGGCATGTTGCTTCCGACAATGACCGGTCCCGCTGACGTATCAGCCTGGTAAAGAATTGCCCTGCCTTTGTCCTCGAATCTTTTCAGAAGGTCTTCCTTTTCAGCATTGCCAAGTTGTCGGCCGTCAGAAACGAAGCAAGGCATGAAAGGGAGGTAAAAATAGCCTCACGGTTAACTTTCATGGAAAGCTCTAGAATGGTATTCCACTGCCGATCCTCCCAGGGATCCAGCGCCTTTTCCCGCAGCAATTTTTGTTCTTCATTAGTGAGACTGCTGATTGCCCGACTTACATCGGCTGCAGCGCCTTCAAGCGTCTGAACCAGAACTGGAAATGTATACTCTTTCCATTGGTTTTGACAGGCGGGATATTCGATCCCAGTCAGGTGTGCTGCTTTATGCAGCAGCGCTCCGATATCCTGAACCTGATCCTGTAACGGCTCCGACAGCTGGTATGAGGTCTCTTCAGTAATAACACCGGCGGTCAGGTGATTCCTGAGCAAATAGGTCGTATCCTTCAATTGAAGAGGATGATACGGCATCTCATGAGTGGAGCCGATATTGTGCATTTGATTGGACTGCCTATATAATCCACCTAATATATTTTGAAAAGACGGCAAAGTGCCCTGTATGGACAGGGAGGAATAAAGGAGAGATTCTGATGTGGTGCAGTTAGGCAAATCGGGATGATCAGCTTGCGGTTGGTCATGCTGCGGCCTTTGCGCCGTTTTTGTCTTCAGGGATTTAACGCAATGCCCTCTAAGAACATCCAACCGAAGTTCGCTGCCTATGGGAAGCTTATCTATGGCATTCTTGAATGCCTCTTCAACGCTACCCGCACTCCTGCTTGCCAAAATTCCGTTGACAGCAAGAATTACATCATCTTTTTTGAGCCCAACTTCCTGTGCGGGGCTTCCCTTCACGATCCCGGCAACGGAAACATACACGCCATCTGGATATGATGGCGATATCTCGGCTATCTTTTTTGGGCCTATATAGATACCCAGGTACGATTTTGGCGTGACCGCACGAGGCAATTCGATTGGAACATAAAGATTCCAGCAGTAACCAGCATAATCAACGTCCATGCCGGGATTTCTTTTTTCAGCAATTGCTACACCATAGTGAAGTACAGCAGCCAGCGTTATGATGCATGTCAACGCAAGGATCAATATTGGACTATATTTATTCTCGTCCATATTAGGAGTACTTTTAGTAAGCACGGTCCGGCAATCGAATCAACGCCGCCAAATTATCTCTATTTACTTCATACCTCCTATTCGACCGCACCCTTCTGCCTGAGGATCCGGACTACCCCTGATGCCCATTTTTTTTCGCATATGCAATGGCAGTCTTGCCCTCTTCATCTTTAGCGTTGATGTCTGCACCTCTGTCAATGATAAGCCTAACGATATCTTCGTAGCCTTTCTGAGCAGCATGAATCAGGATGGTCTCACCTTTATCATCCCTGATATTTACTATGGCACCATTATCAAGGAGAAGCCTTGCTTCTTCAAAATTGCCTTCATTCGCGGCCCACATCAGAGCTGTGGCCCCAGTATAATGCGCTGCATTGACGTCCGCACCTTTGTCAAGAAGCAGTTTGACAACATCCTTATGGCCTCTACGGGCAGCCTGAATCAGAGCCGTAAATCCGAAAACCATCTTTATATTCACATCAGCACCCTTTTCCAGTAGGATTTTGACCACTTCCGTATTGCCCTCTTTTGCCGCCCACATTAGAGTCGTCATGCCGATGTCATCTTTGGCGTTGACATCGGCACCCTTATCCAAAAGAATCCTGATCTCATTGTCATGATCATTGTCGGCAGCTACCATCAGGGCTGTTATCCCATCATTCCTTTTTGCGTTCACCTCTGCCCCATGATCCAGCAGGAGCTTCAGCATATCAGCTTGGCCTTTCTGAGCGGCCACCATCAAGACCGTTTCATCCATGTTGTCCTTTGCGTTAACATCGGCCCCCTTGTCTAAAAGGAACATTAAAACATCCTTATGACCGTTGCATAAGGCTATGATCATGGCTGTTTGCCCGTCGCTCCTTTTTACATTTACCTGAGCCCCTTGGGCAAAAAGCTGCTGAACCCTTGTTAGGTCACCTGCGTTAACTGCGGTAATGAGCTGCCTGTCCTCTTCAAGTCCAGCGTAAGATACCGATGCAATGAAAATTGCTAAAACAAACACATATAGAAACCATGCACGGGCAGTTTTAAGCAGTCCTAAATAATCCTGAAGGCGAGTAACATTGACCACCATGATATCCAACTCCACAAGAGGTCACACCGACTGTGACGCATCAGCTTGTATTTGCTTATCTTAATTGAACTATTACCTCAAGTAAATTTCTTGAAAATATGATTTTCTGGAACTCTGCTTCTCATTATCCTACGAAAGGTGTATGGAGTGAATTAACTCATATGAGCAATTATAATCTTTTCGTTGTCTTCAATAGAAATTTAAGATACACAGACCCATCATAAATAATGATGAAAAGCAATCCTGCAATTTGTGTTCGAGGAGGACAAATATCCAAATGACTATAAGGATCTTTGAATCAATTCTTTATCAAAAAGAACCGGATACGGGAATCGTCATGGTTAGCATTAACAGGCCGGATATCAGAAATGCACTTACATTGAGGGTGCTTCTGGAACTACGCTGGGCTGCAGATGAGGTTGCAAACGACGATTCGGCAAAAGCCATTATCTTGACCGGTGCCAGACCACCGGGAGGCGGAGATCCTGCCAACGAAGCATTCAGCAGTGGAGGCTATTTCAGTACGGCTGATCTGGCATCGATGGATGAGGGAACAAAGAGGCAGATTGATTTGACGGATATCGCGCAAAAAGCACTTTGTCTGAGATTATGGTCGCTTTATAAACCGGTCATTGCAGCAATGAACGGACTTGCCATCGGAGGTGGTCTTACCATTCCTCTGGCATGTGCCGACTTGATTTATGCCTCTGAATATGCATGGGGACGACTTCCATTTGTCAGCTTAGGAATAGTCCCAGAACTTGCTTCCAGTTATCTTTTGCCACGCTTGCTGGGATTTCAGAAAGCAAAGGAAATAATGTTCTTCGGCCAAAAGATGACCGCAGGACAGATGTTTGAACTAGGCATTGTCAACAAGGTCCTTTCCCATGACGAACTGATTCCGTATGCTAGGGAAACCACCCTGAAGCTGATTCCGCCCAAAGGGGCATGGGCTGCCGTTCGCATGACAAAGGAACTGCTTCACAAACCGCTTATTGAGGCCGTAACGCGCGCATTGGACCTGGAAAATATTGCCTTGAACAAATTATTCGCCTCAAATGATTTTTTTGAAGCATTGGCGGCAAGAAGGGAAAAGAGGGATCCTGTCTTTAAAGGGGCCTAATTCATTCCCGCCTCGTAACTATGTTTCATCCTGGAGGCTGATGCGACTTCTTTCCATAAGCCCGCTCATAAGCTTTGCAAAAAGGGCATAAGCTGTCTTCGATATTTTTAACAAACCAGAAAGCTGCTCCGTTTTGCTTCGATCTTGCTCTATTGCAAACAGGGCATGATACACACACCTGAGCCAATGCCTTATCCATTTTTGTTGTTCTTTTCATCCATCCCTCCCTTAATTTCACGTTGTTAATATGAACGAGGATTCAAAAAATAAATAACACGGCAACTCAGTATATAGCAATACCAATAATAGACTTAATTGCATCTTAATTATGGTTTATCGTTTTTCATACTGATTCATGAGTTTATGGTCATAAAATAGCTCAGGATATAGGGATGGTGTATGACCACTTGACCCTATGGGTTGTTAGAGATTGGCGGGATGTAAGGTTAACATCCTTGGGGAAAACATTCACGATTGTAACCTTTATTTACCTTGTCACTTTAAATTATAAATCTGCCATTTATTTAATTACAAAGGAAACGTTGACGATACAGGAAGGATTTGAAAAACAACATTTCAGGAGAAGGAATACCCTATGGTTCATTTTCTGATTGGTGGGATAATCCGTACATACTTCCTTCACATCTCAAAAAAGACACCGGGAACATGGGGCAAGTATTCCCCATGGCCTGTGACCATTTTGTGACCACAATATTGAAAAACAATATGTGAAATGATAAGCAATGACAAAAAACTAGTGAAAAATATTTTTGATATTTTGTGTTATGAACCTTCATTCCATATTTCATTACAATCCTAACTCCCACACCTATTCTATTGGACAGATTACCATTCATTTTTCCGAAGCAGCCAATCTTATTATAGGGAAATATTGTTCTATAGCAGCTTGTCTTACTATCCTACTGGGCGGCAATCACCGGACTGATTGGATATCTACCTACCCGTTCGGCCATGTTCCAGATTCCGACTGGGGCGTTATCCCGGAAAACCATCTCACAACAAAAGGGGATGTTATCGTTGGAAATGATGTCTGGATAGGCTATGATGTTACGATTCTATCCGGTGTCCATATAGACAATGGGGCGGTAATCGCCGCCAAGAGTGTAGTAACCCGTGATGTCAAAGCTTACTCCATAACAGCCGGTAATCCGGCAAAACATAAAAAATATCGATTCAATCCGGATGTCAGACGCGCATTATTGAATATGCAGTGGTGGAATTGGCCGGATGAAAAAGTACGCCAGGCCATACCACTGCTGCAGAGTAACAACATAGATGGGCTGATAAAGTTCAGAAAAAAAGAAGGTCTGTAATACTGTTAGGACTTACAATGTAGCTTGGATTTAATACTTTCCCAGAAAGAAGATAAACGTAGTCTATATCGTGATATCTTCCTGGCAAAAGGTAAAACCCTATAGATTTCGTCCAGAACCTCTCTTGTGGCCTCCTCGCCCAAGCAAGTCAGATCTGTAATGTTAACAAAGTCCATCCAGTGGATGTCTCCGATTTTTGGTTTAATGATGACATCCGCATCGGTAAGCTCTATTTCTTTTAATTTTGTCGCCGCGATTGCTCCGGCACGATATACGATATCCTGAACGGTATCAAAGCCGTTGCTATCTGATGTGTCACGATCTACTGTTACCCCTATCACTAAATCCGCACCTGATTCGGTCGCCACATGCACGGGGACCATGCTTGCTATGCCACCGTCCGCCAAGATCCACTCACCTTGTTTGATTGGTTGAATTGCACCTGGAAACGCACAACTGGCCAGAACCGCCTGCCTGAGCGGTCCGCTAGAGAAAACAACCTTTTCGCCTGTTTTTAGATCTGTTGTTACAACCCGCAGAGGGATGCGGGTTTGACGAATATCAATGTCTGGTATAATATAATTAACCATGGATTCAACATCTTCAGTCGGAAGAATTGCCGACTTGAAAAGAGCCTTGATCAGATAATAACGGTTTCTCAGTAAATATCGGATCCGCTTCAGTAGCGTTCCTGGCTTCTGATCGATAATCGTATAGCCGAATGATTTAATCATAGAACTCTTGAACTGGGGGCTGCAAAGATATGCTTCTATTTTATCTTTAATCATCTGCGGAGAATCACCGCTCGCGTAAGCACCGCCAATCAGCGCACCCGCACTGGATCCGGCGATGAGATCAATTTTGATGCCCTCCTGCTCAAGTACTTTCAAGACACCAATATGTGCAAGACCCCTGACTCCGCCGCCGCCCAGAGCCAAGCCGATCTTTTTATCCCTGAATATGTTGGCTTTAGTGTTTCTCACAGTAAACCACACACTAATGACGGAGCATCGAAACTGTTGAACAGCAGGCCGAAATCCAACTTAGCTCCCCAAGATATTCGTTTGATTTTTCTGAACTTTTCCCATTGACCTTTAAGACCAAATACTGGGTTGTTTGGCTCCTTCAAGAGCAAGGTAACGGCATAAATATCATATGTGGCTCGATGCCATTTTAGACCTTCTTAAAGTGTCCTTTTTCAATAAAGAATGGTCCCCACTCTATCGTCGGGGAGGTATGTTATTTAGACCAAGCTGGCCCCACGGATTCATGATATTGTGCGGGTCAAAATGCTTTTTCAGAGCGCACAGAATAGCTAACTGTTCTGGACCGAGATGGGATTTCATCCAAGGTGCAAGCAGACGGCCCACACCATGGTGATGGCTCAATGAACCTCCATGCCTCACAATCTGGTCAATTATGCCGTTTTGAAAGACGACATATTCCTCTAGGTCCATGCGTGCAATAAATATAAAGTAGAGATTCGTCCCTTGGGGGTAGAAGTGCGAAGCATGCGTCATACAAATTGTGTTCGGCCTACTCTTGACGAATGTACGTACGCCCTGATGTAGGCGGTGGATATTGTCCCAGGTGACACTAGTTTCAAGTGTATCGATGAGGATTCCGAAATCATTTAAGTCCTCGCGCATGTATGGTTCTGTGTAGCGCGTTCGTTCCCATTTACGAGCAGCATATCCCGTTAAGTAGGTGGCACCATGCTTGCCGGCGATAGACCTGATTTTGCGCGTCACTAGTCGTGTGTAAGCCTTGTCACCTTCGACATTGCCCAAACATAGGCAGCGTTGCATTGGCTTGAGACCTTTAAATGAAAACACTGTATCTGCAAAACCTGGCACCCCGTAAAGCTTAAGGCCTCGCTCAGTTTCCTCTGGATCCGAAATGCGATAGATAGCCGGCCTACCGAATTCGGATTGCATGATTTCTCGACTGGCATCAACCGCCGCCTCCCATGTGGGATACATAAAGTCGAAATACCTACGGTTTTCCGGCATGAAACGGAAGATCTTCATAGTAACCTCAACCAAGATGCCGAAAGTACCTTCTGAACCTTTCATGATGTCATGCACCCTAGGACCGGTGGCTGTTGCAGGGTAGTCAAGGGTTTTAAAAGAGCCAACCGGCGTGACAAACTCTTGGCTGAACACAATATCATAAGCGTCGCCGTAATAGGTTGAAGCCTGGCCCGATCCCATGGTTAAGACCCAACCACCTATGGTGGAGTATTCAAAGGACTGTGGGAAATGGCCACATGTGTAGCGGCGCTCGCAACCGAATCTTTCAGGCGCATTGTTGAGGGCGTCCTCGTAAGCGGGCCCGAACATGCCAGGCTGCACACGAGCAAGCTGATTGAGTTCATTGATTTCTAGAAGTTTGTTCATGTAGGTGCTCATTACCAGCAAGACACCGCCCTTATATGGCCGACAACCAAAATTAACGGAAGAACCGCCGCTGAAGACCGTAATAGGAATGGATTCCTTGTTACAGTATTCCACTATCTTGCTAACATCATGCTTATCACGGGGATGTACGACGACATCTGCCACTTCACGAATTATGCCTTTACGCAGCTCTAAAATCTCCTCAGAAGATTTGGCCGAGGAGTATTTAACACGGCTGAAGTCATCTGTAGACACGTTGACACTGCCCACCATTGACTCGAGCACCTGAATCTGTTTGAGGCTCATCGCCGATGGACGATCCAGCACCACCTGCGCATTCCCCTCATTCCGTTTTACAAAAAAGTCCTCATCGTTCATATGGAACTCTTCTTTCATCATTTTGATCCATCCGTCACTGGGATGCTTAAATTGATGAGGATTGCCGTACTTTACGATAGAGCGATAACTGCCATTCTCCGGAGCCTGCTCCGTCCAGTCGGGTCTAAATTTTTTTGGTTTCATAAGTTGTCCCCTTTTCAAGCCAAAACAGATTATAATACCAACCGACCTTCATCGAATCTATTCCGTTACGGGTAAAATTGTTTTTGTCAAGATCGAACTTCTTAAACATGAGATAAGCTTGCATTTGAAACCTAATAGCGCATTATACTTTTATCGTATTCTAACAAATTAGTCCGTTTAGGACATGCTTAGCCATACTTCTTCGTTTTTTGAAATGTTATTATATCAAACATTGAGATAAGAATTCCGTCCTAAATCCTGGCACAGTTCTTTCCTATTGAACCCTTCAGGTTGAATTTGGCTGAAGATTCGCACTTTCAACAGTAAATCTTCAGTAAAGCTTTTTGCAATTCGAAGAAATATTTAATAAAAAATCCCTTGTTGCTTGAAATTCATCTTGTGTTTTCCCAGTTTAGAATAGCCGTATATGCTTCATCAGGTTTAGAGGCTAACCGCAGATGCTCCATAAGCTTTTTATCTTGGGCTGCCCGGCTGACCAAACCAAGTATTTGAATCATCTCGTCAGGATTGTCTATAGGTGAAAAAATCAAAAAAACGCATTCAATAGGCTTGCCGGTAGTTACACCGGCTATTCCTCCGTGCGTAAGTCCCATGGACATACATGAATGTTCAAGACCTTCAATTCTAGCATGCGGAAAGGCGACCCCTTCATTAAAAAAAGTCGTCCCCTTATCCTCCCGTTCTTTAATTGCTTCAAGCCACTTCGATTTGTCGTTGATGTTTTTATTGTATAGTGCCACCTCTGTGAGGCTTTGAAGCACATCGTCTTTCTTAACTGGTTCTTTCCAAATAACAATGCTTTTTACCTGCAGATATCGTCTCAGAGATCCATGGTCATTTTGGACAATCATTTTCTTTGAAATAGCCTCTTCCTGGACGATTTTCTCCTCGAGGGATTGGGTCGGCAACTCGGGCTGCCTAGTGTCTAATACGACAATAGAGACACCTCTTGCTTCGCGGATTAACAGTTCAGCAACACTTCGTGCTCCTCTCAGCCATCTCCATAAGGATATTTTGCTAGGGCTTCCGATCACGATATGGCCCACCCGATATTCTTTGGCAAATTGTAAAATGGTTTTTACGATATCCTCCCCCGTAAAAGTGAAGACAATTGCACCAAGTTGCTTGGCGAGAGTAAGTGTGCTGGACAAAAGGCGCTGGGTGTGGGCATCAATCGTTGTTGGTTCTTCTGGCGGGGTTTGCACATAGATAGCATACCAGTTCCGATTGAGTTTTCCCGCTAGTCGGGAGGCATATCGCAGAAGTTTTTCACTGTTCGGGCCCCGTGAACTCAGGCATACCATAACTTGATCCGGTGTGGAGGTAACGTCATCTTCCGGATCATCTCGGGAGCGAAGGTCAATTTGTGATGCCAGTTCTCGTAATGTCAGTTCCCGGAGTTGTTCCAGATTTGATTTTCTAAAGAAATTTTCGAGTGCTGATTTAATGCGCTCTATCGGATATATTTTCCCCTCTTTAAGTCGTTCATTCAGATCTTCTGCCGTCAAATCCACATTCACAATCTGGTCCGCATCGGCAAGAAAAGAATCTGGGATCCGCTCATGGACCCTGATTCCAGAAATCTTTTCAACCACGTCACAAAGGCTTTCCAGATGCTGGATGTTCAGAGTGCTGATGACGTGAATCCCCGTTGCAAGGATATCTTGGATATCCTGATACCTCTTTACATTTCGGCTTCCCGGAACATTAGTATGCGCCAATTCATCTATAAGAGCTATCTCCGGCTTCCTTTTCAGTATGGCATCCACGTCCATCTCTTCGATAATGATTCCCCGATATTCCTGCTTCTTTCTTGGAACCATCTCCAATCCTTCCATTAACCTGATGATGTCCGCCCGTCCATGGGTTTCTACCAACCCGATAACGATATCCATTCCTTCGTTTTTCAGACGGTGTGCCTCCTGGAGCATCTGGTAGGTTTTGCCTACACCGGCAGCATAGCCAAGGTATATTTTTAGCCGTCCTCGTTGAGCCTTACGAATAATTCTTAAAAAAGCATCGGCTCGATTCTCAGCCATCACTTGCCAGTAGCCTCATTCAAAGTTAAGTTATTAATGGGGTCATAAAATAGTTTACACAAGAATTGGTGATATTCTTCAAAGTATGCACTAACGGTTCATCATCTGAGCTATAAGTGGCATATCCCCCTTAGAAAATGTAACCTATTTACTGCCCCCATTAACAAGACAAATGAAGATCAAGAATAGTCTTGCCCTCCGGGTCGAGCACTTTTGTAAGGTAGATTCCGACCGGTTTTGTTAATAGGAATAAAATAGCGACAAACATAGCCAGTTGGATCCACCCATAACTATCCCCGGTAACGTCTCCTCCCAGATCAGAATTTTGCTGGCCGCATTATTACGAACAATAAATGGCCGATAAGACAAAGTCCAATCAGGAAAACGATAATATCTGTCATATCCTAAAGTCTTTCTAAGATATTAATATAAAGCATGCCGATGGCAAAAAGAGCTATGGAAAGGATGATATAAATTAGATCAAGCATGATTCGCTGTTTCCCTTGAAATACTGTCCGCCCTTGGCAAGGTGAATGTGAAGCTGCTCCCACTGCCCTCAGAGCTTTCGACGCTCACTGTTCCGCCATGGGCCTCGACAATCTCTTTCGCTATGGCAAGCCCCAAGCCGATGCCTGTATCCATCACCTGCCCCGGAACCCGGAAAAAGCGATCGAAAATCCTGGGGAGATAATATGCGGGTATTCCCACGCCCGTGTCGGAAACATTAAAATGAACCTGATTAGCATCAACCTTTGCAATGATGGTAATTGTACCGCCTGAATCAGTGTATTTCAATGCATTTGACAGCAAATTTGCGAATACATGCCGGATCTGTTCCATATCTGTCCAGACATCCGGCAAATCACCCGGAAGGATTGTATGTATTTTTATGCCCCGCTCAAGGGCTTTGGTACGGAATGATTCAATAGAATCAGATATCACTTTACCCGGCGGTACTGCTTGAAAAAGCATTGCAATTTTTCCTGATGCGATACGGCTGATATCTAGCAGGTTTTCCAAGATCCTGTGCAAACGCTCACTATCTTCCTGTGCGGCAATTAGTAGTTCGGCTTGCGTGGGATTAAGCGTTCCCACCTGCTGTTCAAGAAGAAGGTGGATGGCCATACGAATAGAGGTAAGCGGTGTCTTCAGTTGGTGCGAGACCGTGGAAATAACCCCCCGCTTCAATTCATTATGCTCGAGCTGTTCCGTAACGTCCTTTATGATCATAATCACGCCGGTTATTTCCCTTTTGCTATTTATTATAGGTACGGCAGTTGGATGAAAGTAATGCTCTTCTGCATCAATGAATTTCTGTACGGGAGACATAGCATTTTCCGCAGGCACCGTTGGATTGCCTTTAACCGCCCGTTCAAAAAGCTCGGTCATCCAACTAAGAAATAGGGATTGGATGGTTGCATCCCGCTTGAGTCCAAAGATGCTTCTTGCTGTTTCTGTGGCAACTTCTATCCTGCCATTCATATCCAGGATCGCTACAGCATCGGGAAGGTTATTGAATGTTTGTTCTGCAGATAACTGAATCCGAAACATTTTTTCTTCACTATGCCGCCGGAACTCACGAAGGCTTGAAGTCATTTCGTTAAATGCCTCTGTGAGATGGCCAATCTCATCACGGCTGTCACTTTTAAAAACGATATCGAGATTTCCCCGTTTGATCTCATCTACTGATCGGGTGAGCCGTTTTATCGGCTGTAAAATCCACTTCCCCACAAACAAAATGAATAAAGAGGAAAAGACAATGCCGATCAAGAGTAAGACAAACAGCTGATGTCTAGCCGAAGCCGCCTTTAGCCTGGCCTGTTGATTGGATTTAAACATGTTCTTCTGGTTCATGTACAATATATCATCAGCAGTTTTTTTTACGTTCCAGAATAAAGGGGATAGCTTGTCAAAATAGATTTCTCTTCGCTTACTTCTCGGTATGTCATGATTTTCAACGTCTTTGATGAGGGTTTTATACTCGTCAAATAACGTTTTGAGATGAGCTGCTTTTTCCCCTTCACCTTGAATGGTTACATTGTTTAGTTCTTTTCGAAGAGCATTATCAAATTCCCATCCGCTTCTGTTAATGATCTTTCTTCCCTCCTTTTCATAGCCGGAAAGAATAAATAAGGCACCGCTATCCATACGGTCCAGTGACTCCTTCATCTGCTGGCATACAATGATACTCTGATAGTTTTCGCGAAGAATAACATCAATAGCACCGCCCAGTTCTGTAACCCTTGATATGCTTTGAAGACCGAGCAATACAATGATCAGCATCAGACCACAAAAGCCCAACAACAATTTTTGACGTAAACCGAACATATCGTACTCCTATTATTCCCCAGATACATAAAGCAATATGCATGCCGTCTACTCAAGCAAATCATATTGACCGGTTAGATGTCAGGGGTGCCCTCGGAAAATTGCATTCTGCAAGAATAACTATTCAAAATCATGCAGGATGCAATAGGGCACAGGTCTTTCGGCAGGTAAATATGAGGATGGCTTATTCAGATATTGTATTGCTTCCGTCGCCTCCAGAGCGTTGTCTGATCAATACCCAGAATGCTCGCAGCTTCCTGTAACGATTTGGCATTAGCCAGAACACGACGGATATGGATCTCTTCTAATCTTTCCAAAGATACAAATTCGGAGGACGTAACGTCTTCTTTAATTGCAAGAACCTTCTCCGGCAAATATTCTACACCGATGATATCCGACTTGCATAAGATGGAGGCCCGTTCAACAACATTGCGCAATTCCCTGACATTGCCAGGCCAGGAATACCGGCAAAGTTGTTTTATGGCCTCTTCAGTGAAAGATTGGGCCTTTCGATGATTGCTTTTTGCGAAAAAAGAGATGAGACGATTAGCCAAATTAGCAATATCATCCACACGATCACGCAAGGGAGGAATCTCAATTTGGAAGACGCTTAAACGATAGTAGAGATCTTCACGAAAAATATGTTTTCGAACTGCCTCTTCGAGATTCATATTAGTCGCCGCTATTAGGCGGACATCCGCTTTTCTTGTAATATGATCGCCCAACCGTTCATATTCCCTCTCCTGAATGAATCTCAGGAGTTTGGGTTGTACAGATATGGGGAGATCACCAATTTCATCCAGAAGCAATGTGCCCCCCTCGCAATATGAAATTCTTCCAAAATAATCTTTTGTGGCGCCGGTGAAAGAACCTTTAGCATGACCGAAAAGTTCACTTTCGAGAAGCTCCGGCGAAAGAGATGGGCAGGATATTTCAGCAAAAGGTTTTTCCCCCCTTTTGCTCCACGTATGAATCGCACGCGCAAGGACACTTTTCCCAGTCCCGTTTTCTCCCGTCAGCAAAACTATTGTATCCGTCGGTGCTACTTGCCTTGCAAGCTCAATCGCTCTTTTCATGGAAGGGCACTGAGTAGTCAATTCCAACTCTGGGTTTATGCGGTTTAATTCTGCCTGTAAAGCATCTACTTGCAACTCCAGTGAACGCAGTTCGCCTATTTTTCTAACTGCTAACTTGATTTGATCAGGAGTAAATGGCTTAGGGATATAATCCGTGGCACCACGGCGTATGGCATCAACTGCTGTATCAATTGAAGCATATGCCGTAATTATTACAATCTTCAGCCATGGGGATCCTGCGAGAAGTGTAGGAATGAGATCAAGGCCATTGTCCATGCCAAGACGAATGTCTATGAAGGCAATATCAAAAGAACGATGTTGGTTTTCATGCACAGCATCTTGATAATTGCCGACAGTCATTACTGTATGTCCATCCGTTTCCAGGCATACGGATATAGTCTTTCGTATATTCAACTCATCATCGACAACTAGAATATTCATTGCTGGTAATGTTTTTATATTTATATCATCTTTTTTATTTATATCATATTTTATGTAATTGTTCATTCCAGTTGACGAAAATCGTTTAAGGTCTTGTTGTGACTAGAAATACTCTGTTTCGTGGCGATTTGTGATCAACGCCTGAGTAGAATTCATATTTCTAGTATTTTTAGATAGTTATGGAAACCAAATGTGAGATTAATGGGTTAAAATTCGTCCCCTTGGACTAAGAGATGTTCTATGCCTCCTCGCATGAAGGATGCGGTCTCCTCGGCGATGTCCATGATGTCTGTGGATTCATCACGCCAGAGAAGGTAATGGCAGGCGATGCGTTCGTATATACCCACCATGCAAACTGCGACCAGCCCTGATGATGAATCGGAGATGAACCTCCTGCCGAGGCTCTTACTGATATTGACGACCACTTCCTTGATATCCGATACAAGCCCGACAAAAATATTTTTGCGCTGCTCTTCCACCTCCCGACTCTGGCCGACGGATTCCCTGAAAAAAATCGTGATTTTTTCGGTATTGTTCACACAGAAGTCCTGGAGAAAGGCAACCCCTACCTCGCTCAATCCCTCGAGCGAAAGGTTGGTCTTCGCTAATTCCTCACCGAGCCATTTTCTTAAAACGAACCCGATCTCCTCCATGAGCTTCATGAGAAGGTCTTCCTTGTTCCGAAAATAGAAGTAAACCATACCCGTGGACGCTTCAGCCAAATCCGCGATTTCCTCGATGCTTGTCTGGTGGTATCCCTTGCTGGCAAAGAGCGACTCTGCGGCCCTCAGCACGGCATTGTAACGCTGTTCCTTCTCGCGCATTCTTCTCAGTGCGCTTCTGGACATGGCCCCGGTGATCTCGTTTGACTTTGACATACGTTACTCCATCGTTCGTGCAGAATTGTGTGAATACTCCAGCCCCATTTTCTTCGACTGTGGTTACCGACAAGTCAAGCTGCCGTGAGTACCGGTTTACGCCACTAAAATCCTTCCATTCGTGCAATAATTTCAAGCATGACTTCATCAGCGCCGCCGCCGATGGACATGATGCGGGCGTCCCTGAAATACCGTGATATGAGTGTTTCATTCATGAAGCCCATGCCGCCATACATCTGGAGGCATCCGCCGGCGACCTCGGAAATCAGCTGCCCCGCAAGATATTTGCCCATCGATACTTCTTTCGTCGCATCTATCCCTTCCATTTTCATTCTAACGATATGATAAGTAAGCTGCCTCAACGCCTCATTCCTCATCAGCCATCCCGCCAATCGATGCCTCAACACCTGCTTCGTGATGAGAGGTTTACCGAAGACGACACGTTGGCGAAGGTAGTCCACGGTCATGGCAATCATGTTGTCAACACTGACGTAAGTACCAGGCAGGACGGCAAACCGCTCATGTTGGAACTGCTTCATCTGATGGACAAACCCTTCTCGATCATCGCCGATAACGTTCTCCTGAGGTATCTTCACGTTGTCGAAAAAAAGTTCCGCCGTATCACTGCTCCGCAGCCCCAGTTTGTCCAGCTTTTTGTTCACATGAAATCCCGGTAGTTTCGTAGGAACAATGAAAAGTCCGAAGGAATGATACCCTGGCTCGTCACTTGTTTTCGCGAGCAGGGTCAGATAATCTGCCTGGGTACCGTTGGTGATATAGGTCTTGGACCCGTTGAGCACGTAATAGCCATCCTTCTTTATAGCTTTTGATTTGATGGCGAAGACGTCGGACCCGGCATCCGGCTCGGTCACGGCGATCGCTGTCACCATATCACCGGCAATGGCTGGTTTGAGATAGGTCTCTTTCAGATGCTCACTTCCAAAGGCGTCAATGGCTGGCGTTGCCATGTTGGTCTGCACGGCAATTGCTGTCGAGACACCCATTCCCTGTATGCGACCGATCTCCTCGAGCATGACCGTTTCATACCAGTAATCCAGTCCCTGGCCACCGTACCTCGGATTGTACCGGATACCCAGAAATCCCAAGTTTCCCATCTTTTTAAAAAGTTCATGAAGGGGTACCGTATGCTCTTCCCATTCATCCATGTGGGGATTGATTTCCTTATCGACAAACCGCCTTATCGATGCCCTGAAGGCCTCATGTGTTTCATTGAAGTACATTCCATATCCTCCTTTTATGATTTGGACTAATATCCTGTATGCCTTCTTATCGACCTTGCACTTGAATTACTTTTTTTAACTCTCGAATTCATGAAGTGTCCCTTAGGATCTAACCATCACAGATGGTTCTTCAACGGAATAATCGACTCCGGCAGTTCGACTATTCTTGCACGGAGATACTCTCCTAACGTTTTCGCCTGTGGGTCGCTTCGTAGCGATGCGGCCACACCCTCACCGAGTATCCCCTTGATATAAAAGTTGATTGCGAGGAGATTGGGCATCTCATAACGTTCAATTTCATAGGAACTCAAATCTTTGAGCAGTTCCTTCAAACGGAAGGATGTCAGGTATTCCCTCAGAAAGGCGAATGCTTCTGGCGTCTTTGCCCAGACACCTAGGTTCGCGTTCCCCCCCTTGTCGCCAGAGCGCGTGGCGAAGATACGGCCGAAGGGAATCCTGACGAGTTTGCCCGATGGTGCCGGTGGCAGCTTTACAGTCGGGATTTCCGGAGCCTTCCCAGATGACGTGGGTACCGTAAAGTCAACGGTAAATTCTTCACCGTTCATCGTGATACGTTGCGTAACGGCACGTTCGGATATGATAGCCGGCCAGTGAAGAATTGCGGGCGTACCCTTCGCCGGTGGGGCCGTCGCTGTGAAGCCGGGGATATTGGCCAAACCCAGTTCCACAATTTTTGCTGAGAACCGGTCAACCTTCTTCTGATCTGGGTCCATGACAGATACACGGAGATATGCAAAGGCTTCGTCGTTAGTTAGGGGATCATCCTTGTTTGACTTCACCAGTTGCACTTCCTCGACGGCATACTGTCCGCGCCCCCCTATATTGTCGAAAAGCGCGTCTTCGAATATCTTCGCCTTTCTTTCGATATCGAGACCAGTAAGGACGATCGTCATTGAATTACGGTACCCCCCCAGGCAGTTGATACATACCTTAGTCGTTTCTGGAGGCGCTTCACCGCGCACGCCAACTATCTTCACACGATCGGGTGCTTCCTGGGAGATATTGATCGTGTCGAAACGTGCCGACACATCCGGTGTGAGGTATTTGGGGTCTCTGATTTCATAGAGAAGCTGAGCCTTGACAGTGTCCACTGAAACCAAACCCCCGGTACCAGGATGTTTGGTAATCACTGATGTGCCGTCCTTGTATATTTCAGCGATGGGATATCCTACTCTGAGAAATGACGGGATCTCTTCGATGAAGGAATAATTTCCCCCTGTGGCCTGGGCGCCACATTCAACGATATGTCCCGCCACCACTGCACCGGCGAGTTGATCCCAGTCATCTTTCTTCCATCCGAACCACCATGCCGCCGGCCCCACAACGAGTGATGCATCGGCAACTCTGCCACTCACCACAATATCGGCACCACGTTGTAAGGCTTCGGCGATGCCCCAGCCACCCAGATAGGCATTCGCCGTGATCGGAACCGCACCTGCGTCCTTGAGAGGAATCCCCTTATCGAGATGTATAAAGGCCTCACCTTGTGCCTGCAGTTTTCCGAGGCGTTCCATAAGGTCATCTCCCTCAATGCAGGCTATCTTCGGTGCAAGACCAAGCTTATCAGCGATCTTCTTCAATTCATCGGCAAGTCCCCTGGGGTTCAGTCCTCCTGCATTCGCCACAACTTTGATACTCCTGGCAAGGCACTCACCCATGATTTCTTCCATCTGTCGGAGAAATGTCGGCACATATCCCTGAGCAGGATTTTTCATTTTCTGCCTGAAGAGGAGCGCCATGGTTAGCTCGGCAAGGTAATCGCCCGTCAAGACGTCAATGGGACCGCCGAAAATCATTTCCTTGGCTGCAGAAAGGCGGTCGCCGAAAAAACCACTGCAGTTGGCAATAATTACTTTATCCCTTCCCTTTCGACTTTCAGTGCTCATGAACAATCCTCCATATCTGCATAAATGTTTTATACACCGTCCGTTTTAATCTGCCTGGATTAAAATCTGACTTCACATTCCATTGTCATGGAGATCAATTCCCTTTGAAAACGGGTTGTCTCTTTTCCATGAAGGCCGTGATCCCCTCTATCGCATCTGCCGTGCTTGCCACTTCTTTAATCTTTTCCGCGAGAAATTGAAGGGCATCCGCCAGAGGCTTGTCTGCAATTTCATAAAACGCCTGCTTGCCAATGCGCATTCCAATAGGACTTTTCGAAACCAGGGACTCCAGTATTTTGGTTACTTCCTTATCGAGATCATCTGTGGAAACCACGCGAGTGACCAGCCCCATGGAAAGCGCCTCCTGTGCTGTGAGACGCTCACCAAGAAGAATCATTTCCATTGCCTTCTTCTGGAGAACATTGCGGAAAATAAGGGCGCCTATCATCATAGGCCAAAGGCCGACATTCACCTCCGGTGTCCCAAAGCGGGCATCATCACTGGCAACAACAATATCACAGGCAAGCATAAATCCCATGCCCCCAGCAAGGCAGAACCCATTGACCCTGGCCACCGTCGGCTTTGGAAACCGCACGATTCTGTCCAAGAGATTTGCGTAACTCTCGAACACGTCTTTTCCCTCCGTTGGCACGCTGCCACTGAGTTGGGCTCCTGTACAGAACGCCTTGTCACCAGCACCGGTAACAAGCAACGCCCGGACATCTGCATCCCTTTCTGCAGCATCGAGGTAGTCGTGGAACAATGCCACTGCTTCAGGCGTGATGGCGTTTCGCTGTGCTTCACGGTTAATGGTGATACGTCCAACCCCATCCTCGACTCGATAGAGTAAATGTTTTTCTTCCATTTCTTTTCTCCTTCTGAGATGTGCTGTCAGAGTACCGCCTTGTCGAGCTATCCTCAAGCCGCTGTAGCTTCTTCCTTATCAATATCCACTAAAATCTGGCCTGGCATCACCTTATCTCCAACGGCCACATTGATCTTTCTTATCCTTCCGTCATATGGAGCCGTGAGGGTTGCTTCCATCTTCATCGCCATTACCACAACCACACCATCCCCCTCCTGGACAACATCGCCCGGCAATACCATGATTCTCACCACTACCGACGGCATGGGCGGCGTCACTTGCCGGGGTACTGACCGCGGCCCTTTGCGCCTTGAAGCGGCCTGACTGAACATATCCTCGTTCTGGACTGAATATGGAATACCTTCGATTACTACTGTTTTTTCGTCATTACTCCCAGCGACAAAAGCACGGGTGGTATTACCATCCACGATAAGATGTATATGATAGTCGGACACCATTACGTACCGGACAGTGGCCACGCGCCCCTCAATGGTTATCCGCACCGTCTTTTCTTCCCCGCCTTCCAGTTTGCAGTGGCAGATCTCGTCGCCTACCCTGAGCCGATAATCCATGGTATGGATACCCCCCTTTCCTGACGACCGTATGATTTATGATTTTCCTGTCAGCGCCACCTGTTCCCGAGCGTCTGCCACGGTGTGGAAAGGCCTTCCTCCCGCGCAGTCGCAGCAGGAGGTCTTTTCTGTCGGGCAATTTCATCAATGATGAACGTTATGCGCGCAAGATCACCGTCTTTCCGCTCGGGTTGCCAGTTCAAAAAGTGCGTATCGATGAAATCGGTATACGTCTTCCCGGCTCTGAAGGAGGTTGACTGTAACACGTCGATAAGAAAAGGTATGGGGGTCTTGATACCCAGAATGACATACTCCTTGAGCGCTCTCACCATCCTCGCAACCGCCGATCCCCTGTCTTCCGCATAGACAATCAGTTTTGACAGAATGGGATCATACTCCACAGGTACCGTGTATCCCGCATAAATGCCACTGTCATTTCTAATACCCGCTCCCGTAGGTTCCTCCATGTACACAATTTTTCCGGGTGAGGGATAAAATCCCTTTTCAGGATCCTCTGCGTAGATCCGGCATTCAATGGCATGCCCTCGCTGCCGCATGTTCTTCTGCTGGAGTCTGAGACGTTCTCCAGCGGCGATTTCTAGTTGAAGCCTTACCATATCCACGCCCGTCGTCATCTCCGTGATGGGATGCTCGACCTGCAATCGAGTGTTTACCTCTAGAAAATAGAAGTTTCTCTCCCCGTCGAGCAGAAATTCGACGGTACCAGCATTTACGTACCGCGAAGCTTTAGCGACAGCGACAGCAGCTTCTCCCATCCGCTCGCGCAGTTGTGGGGTCATCGCCGGGGAGGGCGTTTCCTCAATAATTTTCTGGTGGCGTCGCTGAATGGAGCATTCCCGCTCGAAGAGGTGGATCGCATTACCGAACCCGTCGCTAATAACCTGGAATTCCACGTGTCGGGTCTGGGTAAGATACTTCTCAAGATAAATGGCACCATTACCGAAGGCGCTTTTCGCCTCGCTCGATGCAGAAAGTACCGCCTCATGGAAATCTTCGGGCTTACCTACAACGCGCATTCCCTTCCCACCGCCACCTGCCGCCGCCTTAATAAGCACTGGATAGCCAATCCTTGATGCTTCAAGTTCTAAGAGTGCGGGATCGGATTCCACGCGATTCATGCCCGGAATGATGGGAATGCCACTCCGGCTTACCGTCTGCCGCGCAATTGTCTTATCACCCAGTTCCCGTATGACTTGAGACGGTGGCCCTATGAAAACGATGCACTCCTCCTCGCAGCAGCTCGCAAATTCAGGACTCTCTGCCAGGAAACCGTATCCCGGGTGGATCGCTTCCGCTCCGGTATCCTTGGCCGCTGCGATTATTTTTTCAATATTGAGATAACTTTCAGAAGGCTCCGCATTGCCGATGAGCACCGCTTGGTCTGCTTTCAGTACATGCAGGGCTTCACGGTCCGCCTCAGAATAGATGGCAACCGTTGCCACCTCCATTTCCCTGGCAGTATTGATGATACGCCGTGCGATTTCTCCCCGGTTTGCCACAAGTATCTTTTTGAACATGACGGCAGTACTCCCTTAAGTAGGCACTCGTATCGTGGCATTACATCCTGAATATTCCGTATCCGAATACATCATCGCGAATGGGCGCGTTAAGCGACGCCGAAATTGCAAGACCAAGCACGTCTCGGGTATCTACAGGATCAAGGATTCCGTCATCCCAAAGGTTGGCAGTGCTATAAAGGGCATTGCTCTCTTTCCGCGCCGCATCAATCAGCGGCTCCCTGATGGCGTCCTCTTCGTCTCTCGTTAGCGGTGGTTTTCCTTCTTTTACGAGTTGGTCGTTGCGAATAGTCACCAAAACTCCTGATGCTTGTTCGCCACCCATGACAGCAATTTCGGCATTCGGATACATCCAGAGAAAGCGCGGGGAGTATGCGCGCCCACACATGGCGTAATTTCCTGCACCGAAGGATGCGCCCACGATGATGGTGAATTTCGGTACGGTCGCCGTGGCCACAACGTTGACCATCTTGTGTCCGTGTTTTGTGATTCCTAGGCGTTCATATTCGCTGCCAACGATGAACCCGTTGATGTTTTGGAGAAAAAGAAGAGGGATTTTCCGTCGGTCGCAGATTTGAATAAATTGTGTTCCTTTCAATGCGCTGTCGGGGAATAGAACACCATTGTTGCCGAGTATGCCCACAGGATATCCGTGAATATAGGCCCAGCCACAGACCAGGGTCGGTCCGAAGAGTTCCTTGAATTCCAGAAATTCACTTCCGTCGACGATTCTGGCAATAAGCTCTTTTACATCATAGGGCACTTTGAGTTCCCTGCTTACGATTCCATAAATTTCCTTCTGGTCATATAGAGGTGGTAGCGGCTGGCGCGTGGGAAGTCGCGTTTTTTCTACAGGGGGAAGGCACTCCATTATATTGCGGACAATGGCGATTGCATGCCGGTCATCTTCGGCGTAATAATCGGAGACTCCGGAATCCCGGCAATGGAGATCCGCCCCCCCGAGCTCGTCAGCCGTCACCTCTTCGCCCGTCGCCGCCTTTACAAGGGGCGGGCCTCCCAGAAAAATTGCGCCTGTACCCTTAACATGAACAGTTTCGTCGGACATGGCGGGTACATATGCACCGCCAGCAGTGCACAGACCCATAACCGCTGTGATCTGGGGTATGCCCATTTTCGATATGATCGCCTGGTTGTAAAATATTCTGCCCCCGTCATCAATATCGGGAAATACCTCTGACTGGAGGGGAAGGTATCCCCCTGCTGAATCGACTAAGGTGATGATGGGTAAACGGTTTTCCATAGCGATACTTTGCACTCTCAAGGTCTTTTTCACTGTCATGGGATAGGTTGCCCCGCCTTTGATCATCGCGTCGTTGCCGCTGACAAGCGCCTCTTTCCCACAAACGATTCCGATCCCACACACAAGGCCAGCACCATGTATGGTTCCGTCATACATTCCGCGTGCAGCGAGCGGCGCTATTTCAAGATAGGGCGTGTTTCTGTCTAAAAGAAGATCCAGTTTCTCCCGTATATGAACTTTCCCTTGCGCAGCAAGACGGTTTCTTGCCTTCTGAGGACGATCATCCCGGGCTTTGCGAAGTTCCTCTTTCAAATCGGCAACGAGAGCTTCCATCGACTCAAAATTTTTTCTGTATTCATCAGACTTCCTATCAATTTTAGTTTCTATGATATCCATGACATTTATCCTGAATTTTAGATAACGAATTTAATTATTCTACTAAATATAGTTCAATTAGATAAAAATATTCAACAAGATATTCAAATTATTTTTTACCAAGATTTTAATATTGATTATCAATAAGTTAAGTTAATAATGATCGTTTGTAACTATTCGTAAATAAAAGTTTGCGCGTCAATTCTTGTACAAAAAGATGTCAATTTAACGGGGTTTGGAGAGAAAATGAAAAAAAGGGTAGCACATGATATGATAACTATTCGAAACCATTTATATTATTTTGTATGACGTACGAGAAACGAACTCATGACCAATGGATTTGAAATCCATAGATTTATAGTTTCATAACACAATGGTTTCATAGATTTATCGAGAGCTTTGCACAACTAACCTAAAAAGTTTTTATTCATCATGTCTGCACGTCCAATAAAAAAGCAATAAATTTTATGTAACTATTTGTTTTTACTTTACATTCAGCACATTTTCTGCCATAT
>Ga0326727_10002063_pt1 | contig 70957 bp, 55 predicted proteins | sample MB2enrmetagenome_FD_207643 | JGI IMG/M metagenome (GOLD analysis project Ga0326727, IMG submission 207643) | Lab enriched peat soil microbial communities from McLean, Ithaca, NY, United States - MB29MY | ecosystem: Environmental > Terrestrial > Soil > Wetlands > Peat | place: USA: New York...
CTAGTTTTAGTCGTTCAGGTTATTCGGCATACCCAGTGGCGACACTCGGTATGCATGTCTGGCGAGGAGTGGAACGTGTGAGGACGAGGGGGTGGAAAGCAAGCCGGGCGAGAAACAGTATAGCCAAATCTCTCTAAAAGGAGCCTATGCGATGAAACACTTTCAAGTGCGAAACGAGGTAGCGGGAATCCTTAACCTTTGTGCTGTTATTTTCTCAATATCATTTATGCTTTCCTGCCAGACTATCCAGACTGATCACTTCTCAAAAATTGAAACCCGCATGCTAAAGAGTGAGACTGTATATAGACCAAATAATAACAGGACGGCGCATTTTTATTTAGATACTTCTAGCAGTCCTTCTAAAATAAGACTTGAGTATATTTCTCACTATGACAAGTATCAGGTTAATCAAATCGGCATATATCAAATAGACTATGATCGACCTTATTTGGGAAAAACAAGGGGAGGAGACCCGAACTATACTGGCCCAGCTCAAAAGATGGGAGAGCGACTCGCCAATACAAGAAGTGACAATAAATATATTGAGAGTAATACTTCTGAGAAAGAAACTACGGAAACAATAAAAGCTGGAGAGACGGCTGTTATACAGATTCCCGATATTAGCAGTGATAAAGGGATCGAATACAAAATAATGGAAAACGGGTTTTTGATTTTAGATGATACAATTATCAGCAGCATTTTATCCAAAATTACCAATACTAATAGCTTACATAATATTCGTGTATCAGTTCCACAAAAAGGTTTGGTTCCGTTTATAGATACATTGGACATTTCTGGAGACCCCTACATTGCTCAGACAATTCAAACGACACAGTCACTAATTGCCGCAACAGATAAGTTGCAACTTGTTCAGAGTGATTCAATGGATACCTACCAAAAAATGGATAGTGCCTTAATAAACTTAGCTTCTAACCTCAAATACAGGTTCCAGTATAAAGTTCTCTTGGAAACAATTGAGAAAAATAACCAGATGATGAAAGATAAACTCAATAAGGAAAAATATAGTATTGATATCAGTTTACCTGATTTTTTAATAGAGGGACAAATTAAATCTTATGATCAGAACCAAATCACCCTGTGGGGACAAGCAATCCCTAGAGAACTCACTACTAAGACAATAAAATCCCCGGGATACCTCAGAAACGATTCAAATATAGTCGTTCTATATCCTGATAAATTAGAAAATCAACATTTATATATAGGTAATGATAATTACTTTGTGCGCGTTGATGTGGGTAAAAATGCCTTTGGAGGCGATGTTGATGTCTTTATATATACGACAAAGCCACCCAAAGAGTTTGAGAGCGTTGTGAATAAAAGCAAAGAAATACCTAATCAGATTATTGCCATTGATCAGCAGTATGCAAAAGACAAGAGACTGTGGCTTGGAGAATGATAGCTACAGTGGGCCTTCCTCGGAAAGTCACGGTGAAGGCCGGGCCGGCACATCCGTCTTCATCATGGGAGGGCGCAGGTACCACACGCTTTGCCAATAAGGGCGCTGGTCTAAAAGAGTACCACCAGAGATGAAGGGATGATCAAGTTCAAGCGTATGAGAGGACAGCGCATTATCATGATTCCAAGGGTGAGGGCTACATGTCGAACGAGTTCAGCGCTTTCGATCAACTTCCTATTCCTTTAAATGGCCCTACAGAACCAGCTTTTGACGCTGAGAGGGTCTACTATGCTGCCGCATAGCAAATACAATTCTTTCAAAGGAGTCCCAATGAAACGCTTCATCCTATGCCTCGTCGCCTTCACCTTCATCACTACTTTCACATATGCTCAAGCCCAGCGGATTGGCTCCCTAGCCGAGATCGAGAAGGGCAACGCAGATTTGTTCGTCGCCAACAGCTTGGATATGGCCGCGGCCTCGGTGATGACTCCAGCCTCGCCGCTCTACGAGCAGTACGCTAGCATGCTCAAGAACAACGTCATAGCCGCCTACACCACGAAAGGGAACGTTCTTGTGGTCCTGCTCTTCCCGCGCGAAGCCACGGACGACCCTAAGATGCTCCAAGCCTACTACACCGTGTTCGGCTATGGCTTCTCAGAGGGCCTCTTGAAGGCGAAGGACGATACTGAGTTTATAATCGTCAACGCCCAGCAGTCGGATGGATCCATCTACGGCTACTTCTTCCCGACGGCCTCGATCAAGGCTCTCCTTTCAGGCTCAATCCAGATGGCTGATTTCGAGCAGCAGGCCTATGTCACAACTGGCGCATCAGTGAATGACTGATCTTCCGCTCGCCTGAGTTTTCGATATACTTCCGGCTGTGTTGGAGTATTCCTCTAAGCAGCCATAAACCTCCGCCTTGCCCCGTCTGGCCCCTCCACCAGGCGGGGTCCCTTTATGTTCAAGCATGCACGATAAACTGCGCTCGCATAACGTTCGCGTCTACTCCTATACAGATCCCAATCTTCTGTAGAAGGACCTCCTATGCTCAACAACCTACATTCCAATCTTGAGTCCTCACTCCGTCTATTCTTTGGATTTCTGTTATGGGCAGTCTCGGCAACCCTGACCCTCATTCTGCTCATCGCCCTAGGCGACGGAAGCATTGTGAGCAAGGTCCTCCTCGGGGTCGTCGCTGTTGCCCTTGAAGGCTCGAAGATACTCTCCTGGCGGAAGGGTGGCCCATTCCGCATCTACGCGGTAGCTCTCATAATACTTTCCGGCATCACAAGTCTTGGGGCCAGCCTCCAAGTCGTCGAGAAGTCAAAGGGCTCGTTCCTCTCGCTTTCAACTCAAGACCTCTTTTCCTCTCCATCATATCTGGCCAAGGAAGGAGAACTGAAATCCATCGATGCCGAGATTTCTACTATCACCTCTCGCATTCAGTCCCTCCCTGCCGACTACACCACCGCGACGACAAGATTGGTGTCATACCTCTCAACATTGCGGGACCGAAAGCAAGAGCTCATCGCATCCCTCGCCAACGATGAGGCCCCAGTGGGAGCCTCCCATGATGCTGGGAACATGATCACCCTCTTAGGACGGACGATCGGCCTTAAACCCGAGATCCTCCTACTGTTCCTATTGCTTTTCGTCTCGGCGTCCATTGAGGTAGGAGCCCTCCTATTGACCATCCCGGATCATGAAGCCCAGGAAACAGAAAGGAAGGTCTTAGAGCCTTCCACCGAGAGTGCCACGGTAGGGGACACATCTTTTGATACCAGTCCTCGCCTATCCCCGTCCTATACCTCTCCTATAACCCCGGAGGACTTTCTCGAAGCGGCCAAGGACGGTTCCGACCTTCCTTTTCTTCATGGGCGCGACACGACGGCAGAGAAGCTCGGGATAAGCTACGCCGAGGCCAAGCGGCTAGTCGGGAAGCTCATCGAGGATGGGAGGGTAGTTGTTGAAGGCAAACGTTTACGCCTCGCCCCGTTGGGGAAAAGTGAACTGCCCAGCTCGTAGGTAAATAGCCGTGCAAATGTTTTCAGTCTCGCCATCGAACGCGAAGCGCCTGTGGCCTTCACCCGTCACCGCAAGGCCAATGCCCCACCATATCGTGCGCGCAGGCAATGATACGGTCGGTGAAGGCACCCATTCTCTAGGCTTGCTTGAAGCATTTTCTTGATCGACCTTAGCATTCCAGAGGAGAAGGCCCTGCGATCGGCCATCAAGCGACCAAAACCGTGAAGTGGTCCATCTTACCCGCCGGGCGATGTTCTCAGCGGGTAGTTTTTACCTAACCCAACGAATACGGCCCTTCCGTAAGAAGAAGTGCGAGCAGCATCCTTTACGCCTGTGTATCGATGGCTCAAGGGACACGGTGCCCTTCTGCTCGATGATTCGCCAATACGGGTGAGCATCATTACGGACATTGAGTTGAATAGTGTCGCTACATCCACAGGGACACATCATTGCGACGTACCATCGGTATTGACCTTCACCAGCGATGTAGAGAGTGTTCCGATCTAGCCTCGGCGGAAGGTCTTCAACCATTACAGTCTTGTACTTCGGCTGGAATAGTTCAATGATGCCGGCCCATCTTCGAGAGATCATCGTATTCATACATCCACCTGTGCGAGAGCAATCCTTCGCAGGAGCGGCTTCATATCTCCGAATCCCGCCCATCTATTCAGCTCCTGGTCACGCTCTCCATCATCCTCAAGATGTATTTCCGGCTCACGGAGATCTATGCGTATGCAGCCGATCGATGAGTTTGGATTATGCCTGTATGGATGAATACGAGCGAGAAGATCATTCGTTGCAAGAGAAGCAACTAAAGTATTCACCGTAATGACCGCGGGGCGTTCCTCTACAACTCCTTTGATGTACTTCTCTTCTTTCTGCTGTTTGTATAGCTCGGGATTTGTACGCTTAAGATCTTCCGCCTCGATGTTGGCGGGTGAGATTGCCCTTCTGCTGAGAAGGCTTGATCCATCTGGTTTCAGGTAGTGGACCGCCCCGCAGATCACCGAGACACTTCCCAGGCCATCAGCTTTAAGGTTGACGCCAAGATCGAAGTACGGCACTAGATAAAAGGTACAGAGTCGATTGAGGAGCGCACGCCCCGATTCGCTGTCCATACATCCGAAGATTACATCGCATTGAGCAAGTTCCCTTACAACTACAGGATCGAATATCGTCGCCGCTATCTTCCTAACCTGTGTGGGCAGCCCGTTCGCAACGAATACATCTCCTACGACATCAACTTTGTAACGCCCCTCCTGCGCGTCGCGCATGGACGAGTTGTAGATCCGTCCAAGGTTCTTGATCTCAACGCGATCATCATCCACGAGGACGAGTTCTCCAACACCCAACCGGTATAGCATCTCAGCAACCGGGCTACCTGTTCCCGACACACCGACAACCCCAATCTTGAGGCGGGACATGATCCTCTGTGTCTTTTTCCCGAAGGATTGATCAAAGCGCTTTGTCTGTTCATTGTCGGGAGACTCAGTGGGTTCAGAGTCAAGTGTCCAGAAGCGTATGTCTGAGCCGGGGATCAGAATTGTATCGACTGGATACTGTTCGCCCTCTAGGGAGAAGCGTCCAGACATGCTTCCGTCCTGAGATACTTCAATATCAATGATCGGACCTAATCCAAGAGCACTCAGACGTTGACATAAACCGGCTAATTCATCTTCACCATTTTGCCTATGATGGAAGAGAATTGGCCACATCATTTGCTTACCCCGATGGCTAAGAATCCATTCTACAAGCTCCTCAGAGGCCGCTAGGCTAATGCGTTCGACCCTATTAAAGAGAGTGTGAACGCAGGCGACAACCTCGTCTCCTCGCACTCCCCTTATCCGCGTCGAACCGCAAAGGCCAACTAGGAAGACGGGCGATCTATCTTCCGCAGGCAGCATACCGGTTATTGCCCGATATGCTGCCTCGGTCAGCCTAAGCCGTAGCGCCGCTATTGGTGCTACGATATTATCCATTCTTTTTTGTCTCCTTGAGGAACCACTCCTCTACGAGACCAAGATGAGTACTAAGGTCATCCACATCCGAGCGCCATGGATTCGTGGGAGTCCGATGCCTCGACCATCGCTGGAAGCTCCTTTCATCATGCGTTTCCATCGACAGAGCACCGATAGTCGCACCGCCTGTCAGACTCAAGGCGGGATTCACATAGACCATGTCGATCTGAGTAGTTGGATACGACTCCGGTAACATTAAGGCGATTTCAGCTTCGGCCACGTTGTAACCCTTGGGGATAGGGAATCCCCGTATAAGGATCCACTTCGAATTGCTGTCAACGATAGTTTCCCAAGCCAGCCCCCTGGTATCCAGGTACTCGGCATCACTATCCAAGAGGGCGAAGGCATGGCGAAGGATTGGTTCTTCCATAATCAACCCTCCGTCGCATCGAGAGGAAGAGTCTTGAACCTCTCAATTCCAGGTTGTGCAAGATCGACCTTCTCGTCGAGCTCGATCTTCTTCGTCGCGCCGCCGCGAAGCTTCTGGTCAAGGCGATATCCCTCAGGCGGGATCCCTGCGATAAGAAGTAGCTCTCTGCCAGTTGGGTAGCGGTGATCGACGACGTAATACTTGTCATCGATTCTAACCCGATACCGAATCTTTTCCCCGGTCGGGACGCTCTTGCCTTCCTTTGCAAAGGACTCGAGGTCAATGACCTCGTCCATATCATTGTGTTCGTTCATGTCTATACTCCTATGCGGTAATCCGCAGGATTGAATGTCGTTCGTGGTAACTACCACGAGTTGATACTGCCCCTCCGTTGTGAAGGGGCAGATGAGTTCTTCTAGCGCTTGTCCTTGGGAGGGCACGGATCGTTGCCAGGGGCGATGGTGTCTTTGTCCCTGAAGCGGCCATCCCTGCCTTGAATGGTGAGCTCTCCGCCTCCAGCATGCTGTAGGTTTTGACGAGCGGCCTCGATCGCCTCGTGTTGCGTAGGATAGATTCCCTCTGCCCGCCTTGCGCCGTTTCGGCAATTAGCCCATCCATTGGGAGCTTTATGAACAATTCGGTCTTGTGGCTTCGACATACTATTCTCCGTGTGCTTTCTGCACTGGCTTGAGGTGTGGATCGGTTGCCCGATATCCAATAGCGACCTAACGAACGTGAAGGGGTTTTCTACGTATTCATATGTTCCTCCGCCTGAGCACGGAGGAACTACGTTGACTGGTTTGAGGTTTATAGCTTAAAGTGTATTCGCTTAGCACAAGCAACGCTCCTTCCGTAAGGGTGGCCAATCCGTACGGATCGGCGTAAACGGCTTTTGGATGTACAAGATCCAAGAGCCGTTATTTTTTATCATCAACGAATAGCCACTCACTACATATTGTGCATGTAACCATAGACAAGGCAATATAGCACAATAGAGAGTACCCACCTTTTTCAGAATAAGAATACCAATGTTTGACCGATAATGTCAATACCATACTTCAAACTATTTGATATTTTTATTTGTGCAACATCACATAGTGTGGTATATTTAAAGCTGAGGAAGGAGAATCCCAGTGGGAATCCAAGATATTGGCGCTAATGTACGCCGTCATATGAAGATACGCGGACTGACCATTCCTCAGCTTTCCGCAATGATGGAGATGGGGACTGCCGCGTTATCGAATCTCATTAATGGCAAGGCCGAGCCTAAGTCTTCGACCCTGATCAAGCTTGCCAAGGCGCTAGATGTGCCTTTTGACGAACTCCTCGCTGATGCGCCCAAGCTACAATCACTTCGCTTCCGAACCGCCAAGACCTTAAGCGGCCGCGAGAAGGCCGAACGAGATCAGCTCCGCCACGACACTGCAATTTGGCTAGCAGACTACGTGTTTCTCGAAGAGGCTCTTAAGGACAAGCTAGCCTCTAAGCTCAAGTCTGTTCATGAGAAAAAGCCAGATGCGGCAGCACGTTCGGTTCGAGAGAAGCTTGAGCTAGACTCGAATCAGCCTATTCATGATATTTCAGAATTGATGGAGAAGGCGGGCATTAAGCTTAGGATGCGCCCCTTTGGCTTCCAGAAGACTTTCGGCCTTTCAGTGGGAGAGCAGGACGGCGGGCCCGCGATCGTCGTTAACTCCGATTCGCGTATTCCAGTTGAGCGGCAGATCTTCACCATTGCGCATGAGCTCGGTCACTTAGTGCTACACCGCGGATCCTATGATGCCTCGCAGGAGATAGAAGATCCCATCGAAGAACAAGAAGCCAATTCCTTCGCGGGAATCTTCTTAGTCCCCGAGGAAGGCCTACTTAAGGAATGGGATGAGTCCAAGGGGCTGCATTGGGTCGGTAGAGTTCTCCGAGTCAAGAAGATTTTTATGGTTAGCTACAAGACTATCTTAATTAGGCTTAAGCAGATCAGGCCCGAACTCAAGGATCGTGTGCTTGAACGAGAGTTCGCAATCGACTTTAAGGCACTCTATGGCCATGACCTGAAGGATCATTACGAACCTGAGGCAATCGGAACCAATGTTCTTATCGAAGATAGATTCGCGCGACTAGTTCGAGAAGCATATGACAAAGAACTAATCTCGATTGGCCGCGCTGGGGAGATGCTGAACCGATCACTCGAGGAGATGCGGGAGCTAGTACGTGCGTGGCAGGCGCTTTAACCTGTGGCTGATACTGAGCATGGCGCCGCGATCTGCGATGCGAACGTTCTCATCGACTATGTCGATGCCGATGAAGATATAATCACTGAGCTGGTTGCATTCTGGGGAGCTGTCTATGTTCCAGATCGAGTCCTCAACGAAGTAAAGAACCTATCCGAGGAGCGAGCTTTGGAGCTCGGGTTGAAGATTATCGAGACGCCGCTAGTGCTCCCTTCAAGCTCTGGACTATCTGGCCCCGATCGTGCATGTCTGCATTTCGTTGCAACAGAAGGCTGGACTTGTATAGCGAATGATCGACTGTTAAGGCGGGAATGCGTAAAGCAGGGTGGGAAGGTAGTATGGGGGCTCGAGATGCTTCTCATGCTTAATTTTGCAAGGCGGATAACGAAGGCTCACGCCTTGGACATTGCAGAGAGGATCAGTACGGTTAATCCTGAGATCACGCCTCAGATCCTCTCTGACTTCAAGGCCAAGCTCAAGCACCCAAGGGAGGCTTGATACGCTCTCCTAATCGGTCGCTGAATCAAACCACTCTCCATAATCCCTGATTCGATCGGCCTCCGCTCGTCCTATTAGCGCACGCGCTATCCTATAGAACTTAAGACCTAACGAGTTACGGTCTGAGAGTTCGGTGAAGGTTATTACTATAACCATATAACCCAGATTCTCAAGCCCAGTGCGTTTTCGAGCGTCCATATCAGCCTGAGCAGCATTGCCATGTATTGTTTCATGCATTCCATCGAGATAGATGCAGATTCCCTCAAGTTGTTCATTTGGAGAATGGTAGTAGAAGTCCGGTATTGTCATTCCAAGGCCACCGCCGAGTGTAATCGTTTTCTGGGCCTCGGGTTCGGGAAGACCAGCGTTTATTAGCAACCTCCTAAGTCGAGTTTCAGGATTATTCAAGGGTTGAGCTCCACTCTTTGCCTGTGGAATCTTCTGGGGAATATCCATTTTCTTGTGGAGTTCCCCAGCTTGCAACAGCTCCTTGATATGCTCAGCGGCCTTCTTTCTATCGAGGAACCTGTGGTACTGACTGTTTCGATAGGAGTAGAGGCAATCAATGCAAGCAGTCTCGCAGCGTCCTGGGCATTCTTCCACGATTGCGAGAGCTGCTCGCAGCACAACTTCCCATTTGGCGAGGATTTGATCGAGCAATCCTGACCCACCAGGCATAGGGTCATAGAACATCATTGTGTATGTTCCCCCCTGAGGCAGGGCAAGGAGTTGAAGATCATCTTCCTCCATGTCGAGCTTCGCGGCGGCGCCCTTACGAATAGCCTCGACCGTGCTGTAAGCATCAAGGGGCGTTTCGAATCCTGGCCAAAGAAGAACATCTGCTATAGCTTCGACATGAAGACCGAAGGGAACACCAATAGGCTGCTGGCAGGTCTGGACATGTCGCTCCCAGAATGTTTTCTTCTCCATATCCGAAGAATAAGGAGAAGTGCTATACCCGCAGACTCGGCAGATCGGGAATCCGTAGACATTCGCTCCCTCGATGGTCATTCCCGGTCCAATATTCACTAGCCTGAACTGGAAGTTCTTCAGAGATTGTATTTCTTGGCTACCTGCGAGATAGGAGACGCCGCCCTCATGCGTCTCCATCGACATTCCCAGCACTTCCGACGGCATGGAAAATCTGTAGTCTTCCTCATCACTAATAGTCGAGTAGTGAAGTATCTCCGTATCCTGGAGTTCTAGGCTGAGTATCTGTCCTGCGACCGGTGTCGCGAAGGTATTATCTGTGCTGCCTTCTTCTACAATTGTGGAGGTTTCTGGGTCATAGTTGAACGCTAGAGGTGGTTTGTCACCGAGATGGTATCTTCTCGGTATGTATTTGCTCCCTAGTGCGTACAGTAGATTGCCTGGTGCGAATTCCCTCAGGGCGACTGCGGGGCTCCGCCTAATCGATAGGGCGCGAGAGACACCTGCGCCTCCCGACGAATACTCTCCAAGAATCGAGCCCGTATCGAGTCCATATCCAGGCAGGAAGCCTTCCAATGCAAGATAGGAGAGTGTATAAGCCTCTTCGGATATAGCTTCAGTATTCTGTGGTTGCGCACCAGGTCGCATCTGTGACAAGAAGCGTTCGAGGCGATACTTTATGACCTTGTCGAGAGGATCGAATAATGCCGAATCGTTGAAGGTGTCATTAATGCGCTTTAGCTCGCGTTGGGCCCAAGCGACCCGTTCCCTGAGCCTTCGTACAGTATCGGTCAGCGCCTCCGCCATTGTATCGAGAGTAGCCTCAAGGATTGCGGGCTCTACTGACCCAATATCCTCTGACGGCCATGTCTCCGTGAAGATCTGCGCTAGCATCTCAAGAAGCTCGGATCGGTACTCCTCAACAAGGGAGGCAAGGAGATCGAAGTCACGCGGGGTCAAGTCTATATGATTATCTGTAAAGACATAGTCGCCAGTTCTCGAGGGGAACGACGTATTTAGGGTGTGTTGTATCTTCTCCCTTTCGTCGATTGGAGTATCGCTATCCTCGGCCTTCTTTCGGAGCCATCCAATTACAGCTGAGTGAGCATGTTTTTCAATGAGCTTTTCGTTTCGTAGGTTGAAGCTCGGTGGATCAATAGTCCCCATGAGGAGCTTCAAGGGATCTTTGAAGTATGCTTGATCGAAGCTCGCAGGGCGAGCATAAGTGATATCGACTGCAATTCTATGCCGTCGCCCAGCCCGTCCCGCACGTTGCCAGTAATTTGCGGGTAGAGGTGGCATATTGCGCATGAGGATACAGTCCAGGCTTCCTATATCGACCCCCATTTCGAGGGTTGGTGTGCAAACGAGAGTATTTGGTATCTCGTGACGTTCGTCTTTGAACTCGCGCTCAAGCTTCTCTCTTGCACCAGCCGGGACCTGGGCCGAGTGCTCTTCAGGTTGGAGGATTGCAACTTCGCGGTCGAGCATCATCAGATCAAAGTCATCAGCATCAATCTCGCGCGGGACAAGAATACCATCACAGTTCCACGCAACGCATTTCATTCCTGTCGATGGCCGTGTATGAATCTGATGGCAGGTAGAGCATCGATAGGCTCCTGTCCCATACTCGAGTATCAGGGATTCACCGTTGATCTGATATCCTGAGGCTCCAGGGATAGGCGTCCCCCGTCTACCTTCGACATCGGTAGCGATAAGAATCTTCTTCGATATTAGGAAGCTGAAGAAGCTCTCGGCGAAGTCCCTGAAGTGGTCAATTGGTACGCCCCACTTACGGGCCATTTGCGAGAAGGAAGTTTGCCCTCGTTCCGGGATCAATTGGATAGTGTAGTTCTTCTTGTCATTGGTCTCGTGTCGCACCTTAACGATCTTCGGCATGAGATCTATATTAGGGATATAACCTCTTTGGACGAAGGGATCAGCTCGTTCAATGAACCGAGTATAGAGTTTCGTCGGTATATCGAATACGCAGCGATCGCTTCGCCTAAGCTTATCCAGGAAGAGTGAGCAGTCGTTAACAAGTTCCTCCGGGGAGATCTGTAGATCGAATGCCCAGTCTCTAATCCATTGCTGATTAGCATCGAGTCCTTGGTATCGTACATAGAGTCTCCCCCATGCCTCGAGACCCTGAGTATCACGCGCTGCTCTAGTGAGTTCGCGAAGTAGCTGTAGCCGAATATAGGTATTCCGTTCCCTTCGGTGATTAGCTGGGGAGTCATTGAAGGAGGCGTATTCCCACACTTCGCGGAGAAGTGATAAGGAGAGCTTCCTCTCGCGCTCGAATAGATCGTCAAGATCGTGAACAAGATCCCCTAGGGTAGCTGGACCTTTCTTAAGTTCGGCCTGAGCAAGATTGAGGAAGCGATATCGGCGCGAGTGGTCTTTCATCCACCCTGCCTGGAATGCCGCGTCTTGCCTATTGTCGGCGAATACGAGAAGGCGTCTTCGCTCTAGGTTCTGTATCATGCTCTGGGCAAGAATGTGGATATCCGGCGCAGTAATGGCCCTTACCTCTCTTACCGGCTCTCTATATCTTCCTGAGAGGGAGTTCCCTTGTTTTCCGCAGCATACGCAGCGCTGGAAGTTGCCTTTGTTTCCGTCCTTTTGGAGTACTGCGTTTACTCGTGCGAAGCAGCCCGAGTGTGAACAGCTAGGGCAAGTATCCGGTTCATGATCAGCTAATAGTCCGCATTCCGTACATACATACAAGGGCACGGATCGTATCTTCGTGCCATGACTCCTTTGCTCTTCATCTTCTTCTGATTCGTCCTCGCTCTCTCCGCGTATCCGATCGAACAGGTAGACTACCGTGCCGTCTCCTTCAGGGACATGATCCCAATGTTGCCCATGGACTGTAAGATGTCCGCCTCCGAACCCAGCTTGAAGAGGCTCGATCCCGGCCACCGTATGCTTGAAGTAATGCTGCCCACATGTCGTACAGACTACAACAGAGAATGGGAACCTTGTATCAGAGGCGTTTATCCGGTCTTCGCCAGACAGGTACAAGGTCGGCTTGCACGTTGTGGGATCTAGAGTCACCTGCGCGCCAGCGATGCCTCGTACGAAGTTATGGACTACAGGCCGGAATAATGGGCGTCCCTCGTTTCGAGCTGCAGCTCCCAGCGCGAACCAAGAGAGGATTTCCTCCTCGGAGATTGGATCTTTGCGAATAGACTTGAATGAATCCCGCAATGTCAGGAGGCTGACAGGGTATTTGACTTTTTCTGCAAGTTGATACGGAACCGTCCAGCGGACCATATCGGCATAGAGTTGCTCTCGCCAATTCTCTTTATACTCAACGGGTCGACCGAATAACGCGGCACAAGCACCAGATAAGGCCACTAGTGCAACCTCTTCGTACTCATCGTTTTCAAGTTTTCCCAGCGACTTTAGAATTGACCTAAGCACCCCTTGTGAATCTGAAGGAGGAGGAGTCGAGAGTAGAGTCTCAGACCATACTGCATGCTCCGATTCGTATTCCTCGCCAACAAGCTCTACCAGATCGCGCTGGACTCCGAAGAACCGTGCAGCGAAGTCACGCCCCGCCTCGACCCCTTTTTCGGGGTCGGCGATAGTAGCGGATGTGGCGATGCATACCGTATCTTCTGGCCTCTTCCCGCAGAAGGACCTGAGTCGACGAATCAATGCCGCTGTTTCCGCACCCAGGGCCCCGGTGAAGGTATGGGCCTCATCGAAAACAAGATAGTCGAGCCTAGCTCCAGCGAACATGGAAGTATCTTTGCCACGAGTCAATAGAATCTCAAGCTGCTTTACGTTGGTGAGTAGGATACGAGGGACCGTCGCAGGATCACGCATCTCTATTCGCGAAGTGCGCTCCTCGGCAGGATAGAGCACTCCTTCCGGATTGTCTCGCCTCATATGTTCGAGCGCTGCCTTGTATCCATCCCTAGAAGTTCCGAGGGGAAGATGTCTTGCAGTGGGGACCGGGTCTTCTGGCGTGTTCCCTGTATACATTCCGAAGCTGATTCCCGTCCCTACCAGGAGCTCTCGGAGGCGGACTCGCTGATCTTCTGCCAAGGCGTTCATCGGGTACACAATCACCGCGACGATGCCTTGCTGGGCGCCTTCGTCACGGAGTTTCATGCAGCGGCTGATTATGGGGTAGAGGAAGCACTCGGTCTTTCCCGATCCTGTACCGGTCGAGACAATCGTATGCTTGCCCGAAGTGATGGCACGGATGGCCTTCTCCTGATGGGCATACACCCGTGGGTAGGAGGATAGCGTCGCAATCCCCGGATGGAGAACGCCGGCAGCAGCCAGTTGATCAAGTGTAGCCCCCTGACTAAACACCCGCGAGAGACTGATATATGGGCCTTTAAGGAGAGGGGAGGACCTGGTTTCGTTCAGGTTGAGAAGCTTCCTCATCTGTGTATAGAGGTCAGGATCTGAGAAGCGGTATGTTGAGAGTTGGTACTTTAAAAAATCAGAGATGACTTCTTCAGTGAACGATATTGGGTTTATCATGCTTGCTCCCTATGACAACGCTTCTGCGAGACGCTCCTTGAACACATTGAAGCTCGGCATATTGATCCTATGTGGATCGATGCGCCCATTTCTTATATAATCGTTAACAACCTCTCTCGTGGCTTGTTCGCCAAGCAATCTTTCAAGTTCGGCTTTCAACGAATGTGGACTCGCATCATTTCCAGATCTCGATTCGAGTGATTCGCAGGATTGATAGCCTTTGCTCAAAGCGCATAGTAACCAGGCTTCTGATTTTGGATGAGGAACCATAGGCACTCCATTCGGGAATTCCACACGTTCAAATCCTCGTCTAATAGATTCCCTCTTAAGGCTCCAGTCATCTTGGGATTGTGTTCCGTCTCCATCACGGAATAGCACGGCCACAACAGGATTATCATCTCGTTCGGATATATCCTTCGCGATTAAGCCGAGGACCTGCGCATTCTTGGTGAAGTATGCATTCCCGATGCCCGCCTTTTTCCCGCGGAGTACGAGCGGATCGGTCCTTCCTCGCCGGTTCAATTCACCTTCGTCAATAAAGGTAACGACATCGCATCTTCCAGCATCGACTTCCAGTGGTGAAAAGCCAATCTGTGGCTCGGCGAGGATGTCTACGAAGAGCGACATAGGCCCAGGGTGGAAGGAGCGATCGCCTGTTTCGTCGTAGCCCCAGTTGCCGATATCGGTCGGTCCTTCTCCCGAGAGAAGGAACCTCATGGTGTAATCTTCTCCAGGTCGCTCCCTATGGACTCAAGGTCGCTATCGATGAACACTTCGCCGGGACCGAGGGCAGCGAGTTTTTTCAACGCCATAGGATGCCTGAAGAATCGGGCGCAGCGAGAGACGCCACTCTCGTTCTTCGAGATGAGGAATACGCCCTTCTTCGCTATGTCATCCTCGAGATAGTTAAGGATCATCGGGCTGTGAGTCGTCACAATGATCTGTCTTTGAACACCAACTAGGTAATCCATAAGCCGCTCAATAAGTTCTGGGTTGATGCCGTTTTCTATTTCATCGAGGAGTATGAAGCTTTTTTCGGACTGCATTTGGGTAATAATCGCCAAGATTCGCAACATGCCGTCGTTGAGGTGGATCGTTTCTGTCTCGAATTTCTCTTTAGTTGCCTTCGAATATGCTTCAGCTACCTTGAAGGTCTTCCAGCCGGCTTGGACGTTTCCCGAAGTACCAGATAATACCCGTGGGTAGAACACTTTAAGCTGGTCGATAACCTTGGTCCGCATCGCATGGGACATACTGTACAAGTAAGCGGTTAACTTTTCCCCGCCAATCCCAATATCCTCAGCCTCGCGAGCCCTGTTCTTGATCAGCTGTGGATTCAGAAGCTCGAGCGACTTGAGTCCTATGGCGAATTCTTTTACGGCCGCTATTGATGGGGATGTCTTGCTATCGATTTTCAGAATTGATAGTACCGATCCTTGATACTCGAGGTCCTCAGTGGATATGATTGTTTTGTCCATCCCCTTGCTTGTTTCGGTGAGGTACTCGAGAACTCCCTTATGCACTCGCAAAGATTTCTCGTCGTCGACTCGGATCGTCTCAGTAGTGCACCGAAGTGTGTTAATATTGAATATGCCGGACCAAACTAGCTGCCTTTCAGCCCAGTTAATCGTGAGCTTGAATCGAATCGTGGATCTGTTCCCAAGTTTGCTGGCAAGGTCGCTTTTCTTCCAACGCCGCTCCTTGAGCCAGTCCTCGAGCCTTCCAGCTGGAAGATGAGCGATAAAGTCGAAGGCCTGGAGAATAGTCGATTTCCCGGCGCCGTTAAGACCAACAAGGCAGATGAACTTCGATAGGCCTTCATCATCGCTCTTGGGTGGGAAGTCAAAGTCGATGAGCGACTTGAAGTTGTCAATCCAGAATCTTGCAAGCATTCAGAGTCCTCCACGAACCCAGTATAAACTCACATCGGTGGCTGAGAGACACATCAGAACAGTAGCCCCTGCCCCTTCTTGTCAGCACGCTCAGGCTTGACGGCCGGAGCCTTGGGAGTTTCTATCACCTCTTCTTCTTGGCCGAAGTTACGTATTCTCGCGATGAGCGCGCGATGATCCCTAATTAGAGCCTGCTCGGCGGTCACCATAGGCTTATCCGCAGCCTCGGCCCTGTCGAAGTTCTCCGTGGCGCTCTGTCCGTAACTTCCCTCTTTTATTGCCTTGAAGGCCCTCAGCGTCCGAACGGTATGACGCTCCTCCGGCAATAGCTCCTTGTCCACCCTCCAGAAGCCACGGGGATCTAGTCCTCGCGCAAAGGCCTTCTGGCTAAGCTTATCGGCCGGATGGTCACAATCGGAGAGGATGTAGGCTAGATCGCTTTCGTCGAGGCCGTAAAGGAGAGCTACGCGAGCGTCGAGCTCGGCGCGAGCTTGTGCGCGAGACGATGGACTTATTAGCCATGAGGAAGGAGGAAGATTGCTGTAGGGGGCGAAGGCGATGTGGCTTACAGTTAATGCTTGTGCCAGTCGGGATAGAGAATCCACAACGTTCGGAGCAAGGATCGGGAGTTCTTCGATGATATAGAAGTTCAACGAGGTGCTGACGAGCCGTATCCTGAGTATGTAGTCGAATACGAGTGAGTCAAGAATCGACACTAGGGCGATGATGTTGGTTTGCCTAGCGACCAGGAGTGGCGTCTTGTTGCCCGCTGGCCAATCGGGCGTCACCGCGCCGATGAAGGTCCTCCTATCCGTAGCACGTGCAATGTCACGGAATAACAGCTTGGCTCCCTTCGACTTCGATTCGAAAATATCCTGCCCCATGAGGAACTGTGGCCTGATGATCCGCCTGCCTTGCTCTTGTTCCGCCCACTGCGCGCGGTTGCCTGCACCGGAGAGATAGGACTTCACCGCGAAGTCGAAGTGATTGATCATGACGCCCTGATAGAGCGGCAAGGCCACATCTTCGAGTGTATCCAAGTTGAGGATGAAGGCCCGGTCCTGTGAGAGGACCGTACCAGCCATGCGCGAAGCGGGATCAGACGGCTTGGTGAGTATCGTATCTGGCCCCGCCGCATAAGGTCGCCAATCGCCCTTCAGCCAATGCCCATACTCATCACCGCGATAGCCCTTCTCTTCCCACTTCACGATGGAAGGGAAGAGCTTGGAATCGTTGGTCATGTCATATTCGCGAGCATACTTGATACCCCATCCCCTCTCTGAGTCGTCTCCGAGAATCACGGTATTGGGGTTGCTAAATATTTTTTCAAGGATCTTAAGATCGTGCTTCCCACGAACCTCTAGGAAGGATCCTGACTTGGGCGAGAAGGCCTTCACTTGGGATACCGTCATGGTGTTCACGATGCCCGCATCCCAGGCTTCGAGCTTGCGGTTCATGAAGGAGACGCGGACCGCGTCGGTACTTCCCCCTTTACCCGCTACGAGGGCGCAGAACTTGAAGCTCCTATGAATGTCGAATATCTTGTCCCGGTTCTCGAAGCCGAAGAGCCAATCCCATTGACCACGCTCGAGGAGCATTTCCCGGAGCTCGCTTGAGCCATTGTCCGCATAGATCCCACCAGGGGTGATATAGCCGATTCGGCCGCCGGAGCGCAGTTGGAGGAAGACCTGCTCGACGAAGAGCTTGTAGCTGTTAACGTCGCCGCCACCCTGTCGGGCAAAGAGCGGCGCGGAGTCGACATAGCCTACCGCGCGCGCCCGTGCCGAGCGCCAGACCTCATGCTTGAACTCCCCGTCACTTCCACGCTTAAGCGCGACCTTTCCTGTATCGGAGACCTTGGGATCCCCGAATGGGTTGTGGATCAAGCCCGTCCAGTTCGAGATAGCCTTGAAGTAGTCGCGGTAACGATCCCACTCGAGCTCTCTTTCGCCATCGGAAGCGAAGTACTCCTTCTGCTTGGCAAGGGCTTGCGTCTTGCCATAGCTCCGGTAGAGCGGGTCGATGTTTGAGAAGAACTCTTTCGAACTCGGCTTCCATATATCCCAGGGAGGATTTCCAAGGATCGCATCGAATCCGCTTGCCTTACTGTCAACATTCCCCGTGAAGACGTCGGGGAACTCGAGCTCCCAGTGGAAGAAGCGCTCCTTCCTAGCAATAGTGCGCGCGATATCGAGAGACTCCGGTCTCGGTCGCGCCAGACCGTCGGCAAGGGGGGCATCGCCAAGCTTGTCGGCGGGCCAGAACCAGAGGGCACACCAAAGATCGAGTTGGTCCTTTAGAGCCTTGACCGATGCATTCCCTTCGATCTTTTCCTGATATATCCGACGCCTCTCTTCTGCCTGCCACACCGGCAGGGCATGAAGCTCGGCGAAGGCAGCCAAGCCCTCGGTATGCACCTTGCTGCGAAGGGCGCTGTATTCCTGGAACATGAGAATCTGCCCTTGCTCGGCCTCGATCCACGAGCAGATCGAGGGCTTCACGCTCCCGTTCATGAACTCTTTGTAGACCTTAGTCCAGGGATGGTCTTTGTCGGGGCCTTCTCTCGACCATGCGTTGGTTGGGTAATGCCCAAGCCAGGAGAAGCGGCATCCCACGAGGCTATTGCCGACCTTGAGCTTATGGTCCAGGAAGGTAAAGGGAAGCTCGTAATCCATCGTCTCCACCCAAAGGGCGAGGCGCGCGAGTTCCACAGCAAGAGGGTCAATGTCCACGCCATAGAGGCACCGTTCCACGACGTGGCGCTTGAGCCTACCTCGGAGTCGATCCTCGAAGGCATCATGAGTCTGAGGGAGGGGTATAATGTCATCTATAATCCCTGCATCTCCGCCATCTGCAAGACGGCAGACCGTTCCATCCTCACGGTCGGATATTCGACCATGGCTGTAGAGACTCTCTACGAGAGCCTCGGTCATTTCACGGAGAGCGCCTATGAGGAAGGAGCCGGAGCCCATGGCGATATCGGCGACTTTTAAGGAGAGGATGTCCTCGGGCTTCTTGGAACGACGCGCGTCGCCGTCTCTTTCATAGAGAAGAGGCTCGAGGGTACGCCTAACCGTAGGCTCGACAAGCCTGGGAGGAGTATAGAAGGTGCCGGAGCCTTTCCGCGTGCCGCCCCAGCGGACGAGATACCATTCACCTGGAAGAACGTCGCGAACGCTTACGGACTTTGCGGATTCTTCTATCCTTTCATGATATTCCGTGTCCGATTCGTTTCTTCGCTTCTTAGGAGATAGAGCCAAGGCCGCTCTATACTTCCAGCCCTTTATCCTATTGATGACAATGTTTTCAGCGGACGGTTCTTCAGCGGTGTCTTCTGTCTCCTCGATACCAGTTGAGGATTCGACGCCTTCAACCACTGTCTCTTCGTCGTCGGTCGCCTCATCATCTTCTGAGCTTTCATCAGAAGTGTCGTCGTCCTCCTCCGATTCATCCTCACTTTTCTCGCCTTTTGCGGCCTTCGTAAGTTCCTTGAAGAGGGTCTCGAGCTCTTTGTCCGACATAGTCTCGAGCCGAGATAGCGGGAGAGCAGGCTGATTGCCCGCATTCAAGAACACGACCGCATCCTCTTCTTCTGCACGCCTAAGCTCGAAGTCAAGAAGGCCTTCGTACAGAATACCGATGTACTCGCTCGACAAGTCGGAGAAGTCTACAGGAGCTATCACGGGTATGGAGCCACGTCCTTGTCGCGTACGATATGTGGCATAACACAAGAGATCGAGAAGCTGAGCAATATCAGAGTCAGGCAGGGGATGCGCGACATCCTCTAGTGCTGCTAGAGCGCGCGAGGTTTGATCAATGGAATCAGTCTTCCCCGGCTCGAAGAGTCCACCGCCATAGGCCGTCATCGGGAGAGCCGCGTGTTGGCTCCCGGCGTAGACAAGGCGGAAGAGTGACAGCATTCTAGGCCAGGCACTCCTGCTATTTCGAAGACTCCCGTCTTTTCGACCCCTACGCCTATGGAGTTGATCGCGGAGGCCTTCAAGGCTATAGCTCCGCGCATAGACCGGATTATCCCGAGGGAGTAGTGATCGTGCTTCTGAGAAGAGGATAACGATGAGGCGCATAACAATTCTGACTGACGCGAGATAGACCGCGCGCCGCCCATCATCGTCTTTTGCCAGTTCGTCGAATCTTTCTCCGCCCGCTGCGACGAGAAGCTCGACACCGCGCCGAATCCTTTCCCCCAGATCGCGCGAGAGTTCGCCTTGCCCGGCCTTGGCATTGGTCGCCAAGTCGAAGAGCCTAGGGATATCGGAGAATAGAGTACGGAAGGCATCGATCTGGTCTCCCTCTCGCCCTTCTTCGAACCAGAGGCTCTCATCCCACTCCGTAAAGGACTCATAATCAGGTCCGGCATGGATTAAGCGCCACTGCGCCCCATTTGTCGCAAGAGCAAAGGCCTGACCTCTCTTCCTTTGCCACTCGAGGACCCTCGCCAGGAAGCGTCGGTTCCGTACAAGAGGTTTCCCAGGTCCTCGTTCCGGCTTATCCGTCAAGAACACCGGGAGACAGAGTGAGTCAGTGTTGTAGACACGCCAAGGCTTAATAATGCGCCCGGTCATTGATTCAAGGGACCAGCTCGAATCAGGCGAGTTTATCCAGCCAGCAGGTTCTTTCCCGAGGACAGTGCCCCATAACACCTCAAGAACAAGGGCGGGAGGATTCGTCCAGTCATCTCTCTGGGCGAGGCAGGCATTCTTCAGCTTTGTATATGCGTAGTCATTAAGAGGCCGAAGGGCGGCGGCCTCGGCGGAGAGCCCCTTAACCTGAGCAGGCGAGAGCATGAGGCCGCCATGGTTTAGGTTATTCCACCAAGTATGATCACCATTATCGTGACTGTTTATTCGTAGGCTGGTCATACAGTCGTCTCCGGGAGAACAAGCACAACTCCGACGGGGAATACTTGTACATTTCCCGCAAGCTTGTAGCGCCGGGGCAGGACTTCTTCCAGAAGTCGCTTTTGTTCTTTTTCTAGATATCCGCGGAGCTCTCGATACCGACGCTGACGAAGTTCTAGCTCTTCCTCAAGCCGAAGTTTTCGCTCGGTTTCGTCACGCGATATTTCCTCGAAGAGCCAAGTTTCGCCTTCAGCAATTAGGGCATCTAGTTCCTTCGATATCGCCCTAACATTAGAACCGCGCATAGCGACATTGATCTCGGCGATGCGTGCGTCGAGTCTCTCCTTCTCCTTCCCTATTTCTTCCTTCGTCGCCTCCTCGAGGAGAGGCTTAAGATCGGCATTGAGGTTCTCACGAATTGTTGAAAAGGCATCCGCTATATCAGCTTCAATATCTAGGAATATACGCCTAGCCGATTCAATAAGCTTGACACTCGAGTCATCCTCACGCGTGGCCATAGTCGCACTCGACGCCTCTACAATAATCGGTACTGGTTGTGTAAGATTTCCAGCATTGTCGATCTGACATTCCCAAGTGCGAACCCAGTGATGGAAGGCTTCCCGAAGTTCATTGACAGCAAGTTCTTCTACCGTGAGCCTAAGCAGGCCTTGAGCTCCAGCAGGGACTTTCCCGCGATGCACAGTCCATGGTCCAGCTCCTCCCCGGCGGTCTACCCAGGCTTCATAGCGACGGCGTGACCAGACAGCCAGAGCTTCTCGGACTAGAGGATGCCCAAGATGGAGGAGTCGTGAATCAGCAGGTACCTTGAATAGAGGCCTTCCATGGATCTGCTCAATACAGGCTGTCCCATCGAATATTAGCGCGGGAATAGCTCTGCTCTCGGGATCGGCTATCTCATCCTCTATCAGGCGTTTCCAATCATTTGAAAGAGGAAGCTTTAGTCGGTACTTGCAAAAGCTTTCCGGCCCAGTTAAGCGCGGAGGAGGAGCATTTGCCCCAGTCATGGCACGATCCATGAATCGCTTAAAGGCCTCGGGCGTGAAGCCAAGAGCCGCCCGATATCGTTCAATATCTCCATCTATAGTTGAGCGATCGGCGGCGGGCACAGTGATTAGTGATTTGCGACGCTTGATATCTTGATCGAGATCAGCGACTACAGCGCGTACTTCCTCGCCATCGAGGAGTCTTCGCTGGAATGCCCGATCGAAGACTTCACCCATTGACCCAAGGTCTTCCCTAATCTGCTGAACCTTCTCGACAATCGTAGCAAGGAATGCAAGGTCAAGGTTCTGTTCGCAAGTGAAGTGATAGACAACAACATTGCGAGCCTGGCCATGCCGATCCAGGCGACCATTACGTTGCTCGAGTCGAGAGGGATTCCACGGAATGTCGAAGTGGAAGAGCCTGTGAGCTGTCGTTTGAAGATTGAGGCCTTCGCTTGCAGTGTCCGTTGCCAAGAGTAAGCGTACTGGATCTTTAGGATCATTGAAGCGACGCTTAATCTCCTCGCGTCGCTGCGCATTCATGGTCGGGTCGCTGCCCCCATAGAGAAGGGCTATCCTATTCGCATCATCTGGATAATGTTGGTTTAGTTTTGCATTGAGGTAATCCAGTGTCGTCTTATACTCAGTAAAGACAATCATCCTCTCATCGTCGCGCCAGCCATCGCCTTCGCGGATCTCGCTATCAATCGTATCGATAAGCCGCTCAATGCGACTATCCTCCGGCGCTTTCAAGGGATCCGCAGAATGGATGCCTAACGCTGCAATAGCCGCGTCGATTCCATCGATTTCGCTCTTCATCTGCGAAGCCCAGGGCTTGAGCCAGGCACCAACTGTGGCGCTTGCGAAGCCCTCACGAGAGCTCTTTTCCTGGTCGTTTTCGGTTTCATTGTCAAGGTCGCGCTTTGCTCGCTTCACTGCCGCTTCATTGGCTGTTTCGGCCGATATTTCTGTCGGTGTACCGAGCTCGCTCGCTGGTGAATCCTCGCGCAGATTGCGAACCATTCTGAACCAGGAATCGGCGAAGGCGAAGGGGCAGGATAGCAGGCGCTTTGCCAGTATTTCTACGGCGAAGGCACCTACTCGGTTCTTCTCAATTCCCGCAGATCGAACGAGCCTCTTCATCGAAGCACGGAAGGTATTGAAGGCATCGTAAATCTTAACTTCAGAAGGGCTGAGGTAGACAGGCTCAGGGCATACGCTTCTATCCACGAATCGCTGCGGTCGATTCGCAGCTTTATCCTGCGCATTAATCTCCCGTTTAAGTCTTCTGACAACAAGAGTTTTAACGAGAGTACGCTCGGTATCCGAGAGCTCACTCTTTTGAACGAAGCGGACAGGATCAAGGAGCTCGAGGAGGCCGGTGAAGCTCCTGGTATGACCGTTGTGCGGAGTTGCTGTGAGGAAGAGCTTATGCTCGAAGTAGGGACCTATTTCCCTAAGCATCTTCGTGAGGTCTGATTCTTCACCAAAGGGTACAGGCATTAAGTTATGCGCCTCATCCACGATGAGAAGATCCCAAGGTAGCCGACCGCCTTCTCCACCCGGCCTGATGGCATCACGACAGGTCGATAAGAACTGCTCGAGGACGTCCGGCTGCCGAAGGTAGTAATAGCTGGCGATGATACGTGGTATAAGGCGCCAGGGATTAGCATCGAGACCTTGGTTGCGACGGAAGCGCGAAGTCTCCTCACGGTCTATCACATCGAATCCGAGACTAAAGCGTTCCTTCATCTCCTCCTTCCACTGCCCCTTGAGACTCGCGGGAGTAAGGATGAGGACGCGTCGAATCTTCCTCCTGAGCAGAAGTTCGGTCAGGATGAGGCCTGTCTCGATCGTCTTTCCGAGACCGACATCGTCCGCCAGAAGAAGCGAGATACGTTCCATCGAGAGCGCTTGAAGGAGAGGGACCATTTGATAGTCCTCACCCTGCACCGCTCCGAATAGCGGACTTGAAGCGAGATTCCGAGCCCTTTCGTTCGGGGCATAAGGCGATAGGAACGGCGTCAGTGCATTCCAACGAGCAGCGGCGATCATTGCCGCATGATCCTCTGGATCCATCGGCTTGGTGCTTGAGAGATCGCCTATCTTAGAGATCTCAAGAACTCGAGCGTCGCCTTCTCGTTCCCAGACGACAGTGTCGTCGCCGCCACCGTCGGTGGCTCCATATTCTATAGTGACGAGATGAAGGATGCCCTCGGGGCCCCTGGTATCGAAGGGTTCGACGTTAGTGATTATGCCCCATCGGGAGCGGATGTAGGCGTTAAGGCCAATACGGGGAAGGTCCGATACCCGGTCAGACGGCATTTTGCCTCCCCGTATTCCGATTGTTTTGTACTATAGGCATTTATTTCACCTATCCTCTGGCATTCTTACGTAATGTGTATACTATCCACCGATTTCCTCCCTGTCAAAGTGAATACAGTCCAATATCACTTCTTTGTTGGAGATATTGGACAATACTACCGCTTAATATGAGTGAGATCTATAGACAAGACCTTGTTGCCAAAGGAGTTAATCGATGCGCCGAACAATACAAAGCGCGAGAAGGCTGGTTAGTTTACTACAAGAGATTTAGACATTGGATAAGCTTCCACATAATCCTAGCCCGAGTAGATGAATCCATAGTCAGCTTATTGGCTTGTCCTTGCAGACTGTAAATCGGATTAGGGCTGCGGGAGTGCTTCCCACAGGCCCAGTACGAGAAGAGCTGGCTTAACAACCCACAAGTTGACGATCTCGACACATTTCGTGACACAGGTCCTCACTTGATTATGTTTTGCCATATGGTGCCTCCTCGTTTGGGGGTTCGAACCCCGGAGCTTCCGAATAATAGACCAGACAATCTCTACAAGACTGTAGGCTAGTATCACCAGCTCCCCCGCACTCCTAATCCGACTCACCTCCTCGTTCCAACTAAAGATAATGTCCACTTTCAATGGAGTAAATAGGGTTCGTTTCATGGTATCGGCTGTCTATTGCTATTGGAGCCACATCTATCGTAGGAGGTCTCCAATGTCCACTGTATCTGCATTTCCATCCCCAGTCCGAGAACAGCCAGGCTCCTCGCTGGTAGTCGAAGTCCAGAAGCAGACACTTATCGACTACCTCTCTGTATTCGGCCTCGCCTCACAGCTCACTGAACCAGAGAAGCTCCAGTTTATTGAGATCGCCCAGGCCTTCAAGCTCAACCCCTTCAAGCGCGAGATTCACGTCGCCGTCTACGGCGAGGGCGAATATCGACACCTCTCCATCATCACCGGCTACGAAGTATACCTGAAACGCGCTGAACGCACTGGCAAGCTCGACGGCTGGCGGGCCTGGGTCGAGGGCGAAGGCGAGCAGATGAAGGCCCTTGTCGAGATTCATCGCAAAGACTGGGCCGAGTCCTTCATACATGAGGTCTACTGGCGTGAGGCTGTTCAGAAGAAGAAGGATGGCACACCCACCTCGTTCTGGACCAAGCAACCTCGCTTCCAGCTCAAGAAGGTCGCGATCAGTCAGGGATTCCGCCTCGCATTTCCTGATGAGCTCGGCGGCCTCCCATACGATGCCTCAGAACTGCCCGATGCAGAGACCGTCATCCCAGCGACGACAGGATCGCTGATACCCGAGGTTTGCACAGCGGAAGTACCACTACCCTTGGTCACCAAGCCAATAATCAGCGAAACCCAGCATCCTTCCCAGGTTGAGCCGAAACCCGTTGTGGCTGAGCCCCCTATAGCGCCGCCTTCTGAGCCTGTGCCCATCCGATTCATCGGCTACCACGATCAGTATCCCGGCGAGTCCCGCGATGCCCTCCTGAAGCACTTGGAAGCCTACCTTGACGATAACGCCGAGGCCTTCACCGAGAAGCACAGCGATTGGGTCCTCGACAAGGCCCGCAAGGCTCAGGATCGAGAAGGTGTCCTCAAAATGCTCTCCTATGCCCAGAAGGTCATCAAGAACGTCGGTGCAGCCACTGCCGCCACCGCCTAACCCATCATCAACACATCGAGGTACCCATGACGTTTCTCACAGCCCAAAAGAAGTTCCAGACGGCCTGGAAGCTCCAGACTCATGCGCTCCCACGTTTGGCCAAGGCCCCAGGTCTGTATCGTTCCCACCTATACCCGTTCTGCTTACCCCTCGAGTTTGCAGCCCACAACTTGTTTGTGGAGATCAGGGACGAGGCCCTCGCGACTTTCGATCACTCCAGAATCGTTTGGCACGGCGCAGCCTTGCCAGGTCTCCCAACGAATCACCTCTGCTCATCCCAGGTCTTTTGCGTGAACGTGCTCTTTCCCTTTGTCCATCACCCCGAGGCCCTTGCCGATCTCTTCCGGCCGTTCTTCCCTGCTCTCGTTCAGATGGTCCCTGTCGAAGATGACCGTTTCATCGCGTTCGAGTGGATCGGTGATTACAACTATCTTGGCGAGCTACCGAAGCTTGGTTATGACCGTCATCGTGGGGCTGGTAATACTTCAATCGATGCAGTCCTCATCTATGAGACCCAGGACAACCGCCGCGTAATGCTCCTCATCGAGTTCAAGTACTCCGAATCCTACGGTGTATCGTACAAACGTTTTCGGTCTGACGGTTCCGACCGCGTCGAGTCATATCGGGAATTCTACTATGCTGGCAACTCGCCGATCGACCTCACCATCACCCCGAAGATTGAGGACCACCTCTATGAGCCCTTTTACCAGCTCCTCCGGCAGCAGCTTCTTGCGACTCAAATCATAGAGACAGGCATCCCTGACGTCGATAAAGTACTCGTTGTTCATGTTTACGCCAAAGCTAACCGTGAGCTCACGGCTATTACTTCCCCTGCTTTCCGTGAGCTCGGCCGGGATGCCTACGACGTGTGGCGCCATGTCCTCGTTGAGCCTTCCGATTTTGTGGCTATCCCCATTGAAGAGCTCTTTAAGGCATTCCCCCTGGGTAGCTACCCCGAACTCGAACCCTGGCAGCTCTACATGAAGAATCGCTACAGCTTCTTGAAGTGATTGAGGGGCCTGCTCCTTCTGGGGGCGGGCCCTTTGAATACTCGATACCCACACGATCATCGGTTAAGAAAAGATACAGGGCGTACCTATCGGAAGCGCTCCAGACGATCTATCGCGCTCCTACGGGCATTTTTCAAAGACGTCCAGTCGTCCGAGTCCGATCGATAGTCGATACCCACATAGTACAGCCCACCTGCCCAGTGCCAAGATTTTAGCAGGAATCACAACAATGCCCTGAGTCAGGTTAAATCGATTTTTAGCCGAATCTTACCAATCCATATTAGCAGCATTATCAAAAGCAGAAGACAGATGATGTACAAAATCTATCATCTCTTTTGCCCCGCTCATTGCTTTTTGATAAACTCCGTCACTCGCATGACTAAGAATTGTTGGAAGGCCTGATTCCATTAAGTATATTTGCGCTAATTCTCTACCATTTGTCCAAAGAACTGTTTTTACAAAGGAGTCAATTACCAATAAAGCATCTGATTCTTGAAAACCTTCAGGGCCATGAAGTGAATATTCTTTTCTATTATTGATCTTAGAAGTTATTTTTAACGGGACAGCTCCTGTAGAAGAATGAAATTCAAATGTCTCTCCAGTTTTTCCGAAAGCACCATGAGCGTAAAAATTGCGAAGCTGGCTTTTTATATTTGATAATTTGTCATAGCATAATTTTTCGTTCTTGTCTTTCAATGGGATTATTTCTTTATACTTTGATTTCCAATCCAGGTCTGCGAACTTCAATACTTCTTTCCCAGTCTTGAGATAAGATTTAAGTATGCCAATATGGATAAATACTTGTTCAGTCCAGCTATAAAAACTATCAATAGCAGATAAAGCCAACCATGATTCTTGTTGTCGTTCTCGATATCCCTCAAATAATCTAAGCGATACATTTTTCTTCGCTTTTTCAGTATATAGATCTAAAAAGTATAAGTATCTATTATATAGACTAATAGAATTATTAATTACATTTAATTCAGATCCTTCAGATTTTAATTTAGCTATACTCTCATAATAGGGTTCAGCAATTTTCACTGCCTTTTTTACTCTTTTGATGATCTCGTCAATATTTGAATCATCATCGCTATTCCCAAATACTCCAATACCGAATTTTCTATATTCTATCGTGTAATAAATACCTTCAAAATCTATTGGTATTATCCATGCAACCTTTTCCCATTGACCAAGATTTTGAAATTTCAAAAAATCAACAAATAGAAAATAAACAAGGTAATATTCCGGCAATATCAAACTGGAGCTTTGTCTTTTTAATTTAAATTCTTCATTTTCTATATGCCTGGTTTTTTCATCAGGTTTTTTAATAGGAATAATAGCTTTTAGGACTTTTTCTCTTAACGCATCATTAGTGCTATTCATACTGCCTCAATTAGCGCGAAGCGTTTGGCCTAACAATGATTTAGCTGCGCAGCAAAAGATGATAGATTCACTTTCCAAGGCTATACCTCTTCATTATGGCTTGCAACCGTGCCCCTCCAAAAAACTTCGACCCAGGCTCAGCCTCGTCTAGAACACATCTTGTGTCGAGCCGAAGCTGCCTGTTATAGGAATTTTTTACGTAGAAATTCATCACAAAAAGCCAAATCCATGCTAATCTATCCGAAAGGAATGGCTTGGCCGTTGGCTTAAAACCATCCAGAACCGTGACATACCAAATTCTTATAAGTCTATACCATGTAATTAATTACAATCGGACTCCAAGCCGCTACCATCTTTTTTGGGTCGCCGGTGCCTACGATTCTCGCGGACCCAAATCTCATTTAAGTCAATGGAGGAGCTACATAGCCAATCGAATTTGGAATGGTAGGTTTGAATAAGTACTACGGCTTGATTCTCAGAAATCTGTGATCGGAATTAGGGATGTGCAGCCAAACGCAATCGCAATGCCGAATCTGGACAAGCCTGCCTAGCATTGAGTTTGGGACAAGTCCTAGGTGGAGGATTGAATGGAACCGTACTCGTTTCCTAGGTCATGGGAAGCTCGTTTCCATACACTTGAGAAAATCTGCGAAGACTATATAGACTGCGAAATGACGCTCGTCTGGGTATATGATCGATTAAATAAGTCTCACCATTTGATCTATTCTGTTATGGAGCTTATTCCTAGTGAGCAGCAATCTTCACCAAAAATTCCAGAAGTGACAAGTAAGTTCCCACAAGTCAGGCTAGAAGGTAGTTGGCCTAACCCTAACTATTCTATCTATTGTACACGGGATATCCATATCGACTTTAAAACAGCATTGGAGTTTTTTAAGTCGCCTCAAACAATGCAGCACCCAGTACAAAAGGATATTGTTTTCACTACTTTACATACTACGTTTCAGGAGCCCCCTAATGATCTACCTCTTTTAATTCCTGCGACTATTTATAAACAATCAGGTATTCAGCGTGGCCTTCCGAAAAGAAGAACATCCTTACGAGTATGGTCATATATCGATTTAGAAGGGCGGACAAAAGCGTTATTTTCTGAGGCGGAACGTCTACGGATCGGGCAATTCACAAAAGAATACCTTGATATAGATATAGGTCGATATGATGAGCATTTTGGTGCCAAGTACCTTGTGGCCAGTAATCACCTAATTAGGAAGTATGAATTCAGTCTTTCTGACAATGGCTCCCAGCTAAACACACAATGGTTTATGCGCTCCGGAAAGTCACTCCAGGGATGTTATCTTAGCATTTCAGATTGGCGCTCTGAGAATCTTTGTTTCTCATTTACGCATAAGCTCGAAAAGACGCAAGAAATAATACCAATACCCTGCGAACCTCATTTTTTAGAATTACGCCTATTTGATGCACAAGGGCGGGTCATTGAATATGAAAAAGCTCCATTTGCTAAGTCGTGTACATTATCTACGAATATGATTGTGGGCAAGCGAATAATCCAGGCCGAAGAGTCAGCCAATTTGGTAGATTTAATATCCACTAGCAACTTTTCAATAGGTGATACTTCTTCTGCTGATTCAGTTTTATTTTATGCAAACTCAGAGAGAAAGCGGCGATGGCAAGAACTTGAGCAGAGCCGCGATTTTATCTTTTTTGATGGAGAACAGACCTCTCGTAATAAAGCCCTTGAGGTTGTACGAACTATTATTGGAATAGCTCGGGATCGTTGCGTATTTGTTGACCCCTATTTTGGGGGGAAAGATGTCTTTGATTATCCGATCTATGCGCAGACTATAAACCTCCAAATTAGAATATTGAGTTCTGTATATTTTGCTCATAGGCAAACTGAAAACGATAAGACGGAAGGAGACTTTTTAAGAAATCAAATTGAAGCTGTAACAAAACAGGATGGTAACCTTAAAATTGCTGCTCGTCTATTTAGGGGAAGAGACAAATGCCCAGTTCATGATCGATTATTATTGGTAGACAATGATATTTATGTTTTGGGTTCATCTTTCAACGAATTCGGGTCACGCACGTCAGTGCTATATAAAGTTCCAGATCCTGAAAGAATCATAAACAGAATTGAGAGCTGGTGGAAAAGTGATATAGTAGTAGAGCTTGATAAATGGTTACTTGATAGAGGTGTCGAAGAGTGAGTAGAAATGCGGCACCTTCCACGTTGTCCAATTTTGCAGGACCATCAATTCATCACCAATTTGTTGATGGACTATGGTATTACCATCGCCCTCAATATGATCCATATCCACCAGATATTTATTCTGAACTATTACAAACTGCACAAAATGAAATTAAAATATGGGACCCATATATGAACAAAGATGATGAGATCATATTTGGAAATATTCCAAATAATACTACGCTCCATATTTTATGGAGTAAAGGAATTGGGAATAGCCCAACTGATCCTACACGAGTTGCGGAGTTAGCGCGTGCTTCCGACATTCGAATAAATATTACCGCCACCTCAGTCTACGTCATTGCCAGAATCTTGAACCTTAAAACAAAAAGGGACTGGGGTTTTCATGAACGATTCTTATTTCTTGATGACAAGGTGTTTAGTATTGGGGCTTCTTTATCCCATCATGTTTCATCTAAAGAGACAACAACAGTTACTGAAATTAAATCTGCCGATGCACGTCATCTCCTAACTATTCGATTCCAAGAGATGTGGAGCCTTTCAGATAACGTGGAAGTAATGAACGAGCAGGTGAACTAACAATGGAAAAGCCGCTTCTAATCGATTGGTCACATGTTAAGCAACCTTTGGAAATACTCAGACTACGGAATATTCAAATCCATAAAGCTAGGCTAGAGAAATTAATACCTATTGAAAAGATCAAAGAGATAACAGAACTGTTTTCCGAAGCTTGGCAACGATATGGACCGGAGTTATTTGATAGAGATCCCGCTATTCCTCTCTATTTTATAGAACTGGAAAAGCTTATTCCTAAAGACGCTAATGATGTTACAAGACTATTTGAGGAAGCTGCAAAAGAACTTACGCACAGATCTCTTTTCCATTCGGACGATAGTGTTATGGCAGCAATGCAATTGGAACGTGAATGGTTGGGAAAAGGAGTAGCCGCTCGGGCTTCAGCCGATACTTTTGAATCAAAATGGGAATTACTGAGTCAATTTGACTATATTTCTGCAAAAATATTAGTTCAAAATGTTCCCTTATCTGTGATCCAAGAATTCATATCCGAACATGGATCATCATTGTTCACAAAACCAATTAGTGAATTAATCGAATCGGATTACCGAATGGCTGTAGACGCAAAACCTAGTATAGAAGAAAACACAAAAACCGATTTTCTCTCTCAATTTGAGTCCGCAGAAAGAATGCTTAATTACGAAAGGTATTTCCCGAAATCAAAGGTTTTTTTCCACGCGACAGTAGCACGTCGAGGCGGAGATACTACCTGGCGTGATTGGCTCATTCGTATGCCTTATCCCAAGTTGGCTGTCGACACTATCACAGCCACTGCAAAACTCGATGAAGCTTTGAACCTACTAGCTTCCGGTCTACCACAACCATTGAACTCATTCCTTATGCTTATTCTAACTAACGCAATGTATGAACGAGGCGCTCAACTGGCTACCATTTCATCTGGAAAATGGGTATTTACGGAACTGCAAAAAGAATTGCTTAAGGAATTCCAAGACTGTAACACATATTGGAGAGAGAAAGAACTACCGATGGTTGTAGAAGCCTTTTCAAATGCAATTTATTCAGCAGCTGGTTCTGAAATAGAATATTGTCGGCAGGCAGTTGCATTTTCGTCAGTATTACGAGCAATGGATATTTCACTTGATAATGAAAATGCAAACGCTCGCAAAGAAGTCGCTATCGCAATAGTTAATTCATTAGCAAAACGATACTGTATAAAAATAGCTGACCTCCCATACAATTTTGAAATTGGTTTAAGCGGTCGATTGCGTGGCAACGCCTTTCGACTAGCGGCAATAACGCGAAATTGCTTTCCAGAAGCAACCAGTGATGAGGACCGCAATTCTGCGATACCTGTCTGGGAAGCATATAAAAAATGGCTTACATCAGACGATTTCTATTGGGATGGTAGTGCATCGGAAAGTGTTCAAATCGCTGCTAGCAGTGTAGCATCTGCTCTTATTGATCTTCAAAATCCAGTATCAGTTTTGATCGAATTCGAAGAAAGAATATTTCAGCCTAGAGAAGGTTGGATAATAAAAGCAATAAACGACTATCAGCAAGACACCCGCGAGGCACATCCCTTGCTCGTAGGAGCATTTGTAATTGATTATGCACGACAACGCAGAAATAGCGAATTGGCAAATGCAATGGCTAATATGGTTGGACAGCGACTTATAACACGACTACGGCATATAATCCCAGTAATAACGCAAGGCTTAAATTCTAGTCATTTTACTGTGTTAAATATCTTATGGTATTTCTCTGGGCTATTCTATAAAGAACCTTCAATTTGGAGTTTTATTGCACCTTTCGCCGAGCAAATTGATGACCTTGAAGCGTTTCTTATAGGTTTGAAACATGTATTTTATGCATTACATATTGATGAAAACCGGACATCACTAGAGATAAGGGAAGCTGACAGCAAGATTATTTCCAATCGAATTGAATCAGACTGGACAATATTTGCAAATAAAACCCCAAAGGATATTGATAACTACCAGAAAATAAGAAAGCTATTCAGTGAAGTATGATTACTATAATTAGGCTAGAACCAACCAGATGAACTCAGATCCGAATGTTGTCCGTCAGGTTGCTGTGACTTGCTCGATTGCCCAGCTGTTACGTGATTTTGTTACGTAGAAATTCACCCAAACTCACCCAATCTATGCTAATCTATCCGAAAGGAATGGCTTGGCCGTTGGCTTAAAACCATCCAGAACCGTGACATACCAAATCTATACTATTCTATACTGGATATAGAATTACATTCGCAATCTATAGGTAGGGGGTTCGACTCCCCCATTCTCCACTACTAAGCAGCTATCTAGTAGAGATTTACTGGAAGACCGAAAACCGGATTCCGCGACTAAACCCGAATTGTTACCCGTTTGTTACCCAGACGAGTCAAGGAGAGGTTGTAGAACGGCATCCGGTTTCTGTTTTTTTAAGCGCCCCACCAGATTAACGAAAGATGATTAACACAGACAAAAGAAGGCCAGTAAATTCTTTCCTATCAGTGTCAAGTCGAGGGCACGGGCGGCTTCTTCTCGACCGCCGCTTTCTTGGCGGCGACCATAAGAGCCCCTCCCTTCAACGTCGCGATGGCCTGGGAGCCGGGCGCGAGGCATCCGTCCAGTATAAGCTCGGAGAGGGGATCCTCGACCTCGGTCTGCAGAAGGCGGCGCATGGGACGGGCGCCGTATTGGGGCTCGTAGCCCTTCTCTGCGAGGTAGGCCTTGGCGCTCTCCTTTATATCGAGGGCTATGCCCTTCACGGCGAGGCGACGCGAGAGCTCGGTGATGAGGAGTTCGAGGACCGAACGCGCTTCGCCTTTGTCCAGGGGCTTGAAAACGACTATGTCGTCCACCCTATTGACGAATTCCGGGTTGAAACGCCGCTTGAGCTCGCCTAAGGCCGAGTTGCGGATCTCCGAGTAGGATAACAGCCTCTCCTCGGGCCTGAAGCCGAGGCCTCCCGAGGTGATCTCGCGGGCCCCCGCGTTGCTGGTCATGATGATGACGCTCGTGCGGAAACTGACCACGTGGCCAAGATTGTCCCTAAGCTCGCCTTCCTCGAGAAGCTGGAGGAGGAGATTGAAGACCTCCGGGTGGGCCTTCTCGATCTCGTCGAAGAGGACGACGCTGTACGGGTGCCGCCTAACGCGCTCGGTGAGCATGCCGCCCTCCTCGTAGCCGACGTAGCCCGGAGGCGAACCGACGAGACGGGAGGCATTGTGCCGCTCCATGAAGTCCGACATATCTATCCTGAGGAGGGCCTCTTCGCTGCCGAAGAGGTACCAGGCAAGGCTTTTGGCGACCAGCGTCTTGCCCACGCCCGTAGGTCCCAGAAATATGAAGGAGCCCATGGGCCTGTGTCCGTCCGAGACGCCCGACCTAGAGCGGCGAATAGCGGAGGCTATCGCGCCGATGGCCTCGTTCTGGCCTATCACGCGCTTGTGCAGCTCGGCCTCGAGCCTCAAAAGGCGCTCAGCGTCACCCTCGGAGAGGCGCGAAAGGGGAATGCCTGTCGCCTCCGAGAGCACGGCTCGGACCTCCTCCTCGGTAACCTCGGCCCTCGCCTCGTGGCTCGAGCTTTCCCATTCGGATTTAAGCTCCTCGAGGTGGATCTTGAGAGCGCGCACCTTGTCGCGCACCTCGGCGGCCTTCTCGTAGTTCTGCGTTGACACGAGGGCGAGCTTGTCCTCCGATAGTCGGCGTATTTCGTCCTCGACTTCGACGAGCTCAGGAGACTTCTCGGGACCGCCTACGCGTTTCAGGGCGCCCGCCTCGTCGAGGAGATCGATCGCCTTGTCGGGGAGGAAGCGATCGGCGACGTAACGCCTCGCGAGCTCCACCGAGGCCTCGACGGCGCGGCGAGTATAGCTGACCCCGTGGAAGTCCTCGTAGCGAGCCTTGATGCCCTCGAGTATCTCGATGGACTCCAAGGCTCCCGGCTCCTCGACAAGGACGGACTGGAAGCGCCGTTCGAGGGCCGCGTCCTTCTCGAAGCGCTTGCGGTACTCGTCGAGCGTTGTAGCGCCGATGCACTGTACCTCGCCGCGGGAGAGGGCGGGCTTGAGCATGTTGGAAGCGTCTATCGTGCCCTCGGCGCTGCCCGCGCCGACGACCGTGTGGATCTCGTCGATGAAGAGGAGGACTCCGCCCGAAAGGGCGATCTCCTTCATGATGCGCTTGAGGCGTTCCTCGAACTCTCCGCGATACTTGGTGCCGGCGACGACGGCCGCAAGATCGAGGGCGAGGACGCGCTTATGCACCAGGGGCTCTGGCGCCAGGCCCGAGGCGATACGCTGGGCGAGAGCCTCGACGATCGCGGTCTTGCCGACGCCGGGCTCGCCGACGAGGACGGGATTGTTCTTGGTCCTGCGGCAGAGGATGCGCATGACACGCCCTATCTCGCGGTCGCGGCCGACCACAGGATCGAGCTTGCCTTCGCGGGCCATGGCGGTCAGGTCCCGAGCGAACTCGTCGAGGAGTGGCGTGCGGCCCCCGACCGCTCGGCCTTCGCCGCGTGTCTCTACCCGTCCATCGGGCCTCTCGGCGGCGGCCCCATCCTTACGCTCCTCCGACTGAGACTCGCTGAGCAGGCGCACGGCGGCGCGCAGTTGCTCGTAATAGACGCCTATACGGGCGAGATGGGCCTCGAGGGCCGCACCCTGCTCCCGTGCGGCTGCCACGATGAAATGCTCGGTGCCGATATAATCGGAGCCGGACATGTTCGCTTCCTCGGCGGCACCCTCGAGGAGAGAGCGGGCGCGGCGCGAGAGGGGAAGGTCGCCTATGGTCACGCCCGAGCGGCGCTTCTCGACCGAACGCTCGAGTTCTGCCGAAAGCTCCATCGTGTCGATCTTGAGGCTTCGGAGGGCCTTAAAACCCAGGCCCTCACCGTCCTTGATGATGGCGAGGAGGACGTGCTCGGGCAGCACTTGGTCCGACCTCGTGCGCTTGGCCTCTTCTTGGGCGAGTACGGTGAGCACGCGCTGAGCGCGATGCGTCAAGCCTTTGAACATAAGCTACCCCCCTCGCTCTTATAGTCGGCTTTTGAAAGCTCTCTCTTTATCAAACTCGCCCTAAGCGAACGCTCGCTCAGTTCCGACTCCGCAGGCTCTGCCGACTCCGCCGAGGCCAGCGAAACTGAGCCGGGCCCAAGAGCGAGCATGCGGGAGCCCAGGGCGCGAGGGTCGACGCCGACGAGGCTCCCGCGGAGAGCGGCGAGGCGAAGGGTCGACAGGAGGCTCGCCGCCTCCTCGGCCTCGAGTAGGCGGCAGCTCCGCAGGATGCCGTATGCCCGGCCCTCGGCATCGAGGAGCTCGTCCCTTCCACAGCCCTGGAGCTTCTCCCGCGCGCGCCTCTCCGCGCCGACTATCTTGGTGGCGGCTTGAGCGAGCCTATCGCAAAGCCCTCGAAGCGGTGTAGGACGCTCGCCGCCATCAAGCTGTCCGCCCTCGGCGCAAATTTCGTAAACCGAAGCGGAAGAGTCCTCGTCGGTCGAGTAAAAGCCACGCAGGACAAAGCCCTCCGCCATGAGGGCACGAAAAAGCCGTTCGCGCATGCCCGTCGCGACGAGGCCAGGAATATGCACGAGGGCCGAAAGCGAGGATCCAAAGCCGCAATCGTCGAGCCTGGAACAAATCCAGCCTATACACGGACGCAGGGCAAACGGAAGAGAGGCTCCGAGGGACTCAGCATGGACGAGGGAGGAGCCGAGCGCCGAGAGCAGGTCGAGGCCGGGGCGCAGGGAGCGTATGCGGATGTGATCGCCCTCGTCAAGGAGGGCGTACGAGCCTGAACTGGAGGCGGAGAGGAGGGGCGCTTCGTCGTCGGCCGCATAGAGGCGCGAGACGATGCCGCGCTCGGCGAGCGAGCGGCGGGAGGCGGCGCCCAAGGACGCCATGCTGCGCGAGCTCCAGGCAGGATTGCCGAGGAAGACGGGAAGAGTGCGCGAGCGGGAAGGAGAGGCACAACCACGGGGAGAGCCGGGAAAGGGCAAGCCCTCGATATCTCGATAGATCCAGGCCGAGCTCCAGAGCACGACATCGTCCTCGGGGCCGGGACCAGAAGAAAAAGAGTCTACCGGCAAGGGAAAGGACTCGGGAAAGGACTCGGAATCCAGAGTTTCCGAGAACGAACCCAAGTCAGCGAGGGAAAACGCAGCTTCGCCCTCCCGGGTCGCCTTGACTTTTCTTCCCCGAGCCATGGCGAGTTCCTCGGAAAAGAAATCAGCGCAGGAGGGGCAGCCGAGCCTGCCCTCGCGCTTTATGACGGCCAGAGCGATGCCGCAGCTCGGGCAGGAGACGGATGGGGAGCGAGCCGGCCCTTCGTCGAGAGCCGCTCCGATGAGATCGTCTATATTGATGTCAAGATTGCCCTTCCCTGCCATTATGCCCCGCGCGGCCGCACAGGATTCGCAGAGGACTATGTCCCTCCCCTCTTCCGAATCGCCGCTGCGACGGATGAAAATAATGGCTTCGCGCTCGCCGCACTGAGGGCATATCACAGGTTGGAATATAGCCGAAGCCATAGAAAAAGGCCAGCGTTCGGATTTACTATGCTTCAATGAGGTATAGCATGAACATCGTCCGCAGGCTAGAAATTCTCGCGATCCTCTCGATATGCTCTTTTAGCCTGTTCGCGGCGCCGCAGAGCATAGTCCTCGGCGCGCTCAAGGGGCCTTCGGGCATAGGGATGGTGCGGCTCTTCGAGACTCCTCCTCTTCCCGCGGACGGAAGCGCCGTCCAGATAGTGGCTGTGCCAAGCGCCGACCTCATGACCGCGAAGCTCATCTCGGGCGAGTACGACGCTGGCGTGCTCCCGGTCAACGTGGCCGCCAAGCTCTATAATTCAGGCACCGGCATCGAGCTCTGCGCGATCATCGGAGAGGGCATGGTCTCCTTCCTCAGCGCCGACGACTCGGTGAAATCCCTCGCCGACCTCAAGGGCAAGCGCGTCAATGTCGCGGGCCAGGGTGCCACTCCTGACTACCTCCTGCGCAGCCTCCTCAAGAGAGCAGGCATCGATTCTGAGAAGGATGTAAAGCTCGAGTATGCTCTCGCCTACCCTGAGGCCGCAGTCGCCCTCGCCTCCGGCGCTATCGCCTACGCGGTTCTGCCCGAGCCCTTCGCGACGATGGCCAAGATGCGGAACCCCAAGCTCAAGGCCGTGCTCGACCTCGGAGAGCTCTGGACCGCGCAGACAGGCCAGAAAAGCTATCCCATGACCGCCCTCGTCGTCTCCTCTGCTCTCGCATCGGAGAAAGGACAGGCGGTCGCTGCGATACTCGATGCGTGCTCGGCCTCGATCTCGTGGGTAGTCGCGCATCCCACAGAAGCCGGAGCGCTCGTCGAGAAGCACGAGCTCGGCCTTAAGGCGCCCATCGCGGCCAAAGCTATTCCATCGTCTGCCTATGTGTTCATCCCGGCCCCAGCGGCGAGAAAATCTGTCGAAGCGCTCTTGAGCGTATTCCTCGACCTGGCGCCCGCCTCGATAGGCGGCAAGCTGCCCGACGGCGGCTTCTACGCGTCCTTCGACTAAGACGGGTCGCTTAACCGCCGGCTTAGGCGGTGCGGCTTTCATACTCGTCGTCTGGAAGCTCCTCTCACTCGCTATGGGTAAGGAGCTCGTGCTCCCCTCGCCCGAGAGTGTCATAGCCGCGGCCGCCGCCCTCTATCCCACGCCTCGCTTCCTCGAGGCGCTCGGCGCCACCTTTCTGCGGGGGCTTGCGGCCTTCGGTATATCAGCTGCGCTCGGCATGGCTGCCGGCCTCGCCGCGGGACTTAGGCCCCTCTTCGGCGCCGCTCTCGCGCCGCTCCTCACCTCGATACGCGCGACGCCGGTCCTCGCCTTAGTGCTGATAGCCCTCCTCTGGTTTCCCTCGGGCTTCGTTCCTATTTTCTCCGCCTTCCTCATGGCCTTCCCCATCATGGTGACGAGCGCTTCGGAAGGCGCCACGGCTGCCGACCCCCGGCTCCTCGAGATGGCGAGTCTCTTCCGAGTGCCACGCGCTACGGTCTTCCTGAAACTTCGACTGCCCGCTGCCATGCCCCATCTCATAGCGGGAGCGAAGAACGCGCTGGGCATTTCGTGGAAGGTCGTCGTCGCGGGAGAGATCCTGAGCCAACCCGAGCGCGCCCTGGGCTCGGGCATGCAGGAGTCGCGGCTCCTTCTCGAGACAGCCTCGGTCTTCGCCTGGGCTTTCGCGGCGGTCGTACTCTGCGCCCTCACCGAATGGGCCTTCTCCTTCGCCGCGAGGAGGGTCACACGCCATGGCCTATGAACTCCGAGACCTCTGCGCCTCGTACGAAAGCAAAAAGGTGCTCGATGGCATTTCTCTAAACCTCGAGCCTGAGTCGATCACGGTTATCCTCGGTCCCTCGGGCTGCGGCAAGACTACCCTGCTCAACCTGATAGCCGGGATTAAAGCTCCCGACTCAGGGCAGAGGCTCGGCTTCGAGCTCTCGACCTTTTCCTATGCGTTCCAGGATCCGCGTCTCCTGAGCTGGCAGAGCTCTCGCGAGAACCTCGAGTTCGCACTCGAGGGCGTCGTCGACTCAGGCCGAATGAGCAAGGCAGAGGTAGAGGCGCGCATCGACCGCTTTCTCCGGGCCGCAGGCCTCGGCGACGCCGCCTCGATGAAACCGTCCACTCTCTCGGGCGGCATGAGGCAGCGCCTTTCCCTCGCCCGTGCCTTCGCCTACCCCTCCGACATCCTCTTGCTCGACGAGGCTTTCCAGGCGGTCGACCTGCGCACGAAGCTCGAGCTCATGGATACTTTTCTCGAACTGTGGAAGGAGGAGAGGCGGACGGTAGTCTGCGTTACGCACGATGTCGAAGAGGCAGCCTACCTCGCCGACCTCGCGATCGTCCTCTCGCCCTCTCCGGCGCGTATCGTCGACTCCTTCGCCGTGACCGCCCCGCGATCGGAGCGAAAACTCGGCTCGGAGGCCACCATGGACGCCGAGGGCAGGCTGTACAGGCTCGCGCTTGGCGAAGGCGTACGGGGAGATTCCGGGAGCTAATTCAGCATTTTGCCATTCAACACTGATTAACACGGAACTCTATTGATAAGCACTGATAAAAAAGAATTTACTGGCTTTCTCTTATCCATGTTTATCTTCCTTCTTTCTTTTTTGGCAAGCCCGCTCGAGCGCGAGCCCTACCGCCTTGGCGAGCTGGGTTTCGGTGAAGGGCTTGGCGAGGAAGTCTCCGTCGCCGTCGGCCTCGCCGACGAGGCCCGCGTGCCCCGATATGAAAATCACGCCCAGGGCGGGCAGGTCGGCGAGCAGGCGCTTCGCGAGGCTGCGGCCGTCCATAAAGGGCATGATAGCGTCCGTGACGAGGAGATCGATGGCGGGACCGTAGCTCTCCGCGATGAGGAGGGCCTCCCCCGCGTTGGCCGCGACGAGGACATGATGTCCGCCCTTCTCGAGGAGGCGCGAGGCGAGGGAGCGTATAGCCTCGTCGTCATCGACGAAGAGTATGGTCGCTCCCTTCGAGGCGGGCCAGACCGAGTCCTGCGGCTCGGAAGCCACCTTGTCTCCGTCGGCCGATGCGTAGGGCAGCCATACCTGAAACGAGGCCCCGCAGCCTTGCTTCGAGACGACGCCCACGGCGCCGCCCATCTGGCGCGCTATACCGTAGACCGTCGAGAGGCCCAAGCCCGTGCCCATCTCCTTTGGCTTTGTCGTGAAGAACGGCTCGAATATCTTGTCGATGATCGCGGGATCTATCCCCGTGCCCGAGTCCGTGACTGCCAGGACTACGTAAGTTCCCGGTGCGAGGGTATCGAAGCCGACCGCCCTCGGGGCTGTCAAGCGCTCGACCGAGGTCGATACCCTGAGCTCTCCGCCCGAGAGCATCGCGTCCCTCGCGTTGAAAGCGAGGTTGAGGATCACCTGCTCTATCTGCGCGGGGTCGGCGAAGAGCGAGGCGGGGCTCGAAGCGAGAGAGAGCGATAGGGCGATATTTTCCGGGAGAATGCGCCGCAATAGCCGCTCGGTCTCCTTTACTGAATCGTTGAGGTCGAGGTTCTTGGGCGAGAAGGGCTGGCGGCGCGAGAAGGCGAGAAGTTGGCGCGTCAGACGCGAGGCGCGGTCGGCTGCCTTGCGAATGCCTTCGACGTCGTCGCGCGAGCGGCCGTCCTCGGGCAGCTCGTCGGCGAGGAGATTCGAGTACCCGATTATCGCCGTTAGGATGTTGTTGAAATCGTGGGCTATGCCGCCGGCTAGCTTGCCCGCGGCTTCCATTTTCTGGGCGATGATGAGCCGTTCCTCGAGCTTGCGGCGCTCCGTCGTATCGACGAGTTCGCAGCGAAGGCCCGCTATTGCGCCGTCCGCGTCACGGAAAGTAGCGGCGTTCGCGAGAACGACGAGGTCGCGGCCGTCGAGAGACCTGAGCGGCAGCTCCTCCAATCTGAGCCCGCGTTCGGAGTAGGCCATCTCCAAGAACAAGGCGAGCGCCGTCGGGTCGGGTACGATGGTTCCCAGGCCCGGTAGAGCCTCGTCCGGCCCCAGGCCTACAAGGACACGGAAAGAGGGGTTGGCCTCAGTGATGACGCCGAAAGAATCGGCGAGGAAGTTGGCCGAGATACCATCGTGAAAGAGATTGCGGTAGCGCTCCTCGCTCTCGCGAAGTTTCTTTTCCATGATCGCTCGATAGAGGGCTATCTCGATCGCGGTCTTGAGCTCCCGCTCCTCGAAAGGCTTAATGATATAGCCGTAGGGTTGGGTGATCTTGGCGCGCGCGATGGTCTCGTCGTCGGCGAAGGCAGTGAGCAGTACGACGGGGGTGTAGTAGCGCTCGTGAACTATGCTCGCCGTCTCCACGCCGTCGAGCTTCCCGCGGATCTTTATGTCCATGAGAACGAGATCGGGCCGCGTAGCCTCAAACTGGGCGAGGAGGTCCTCGCCCGACGAATAGACTCCCGACACCGCGTAGCCGGAGCGCTCGAGGAAGCTCCGTATATCGAGCGCGACGATGAACTCGTCCTCGACTATCGCGACCTTGGGCATATCCTTCCTTCGCTTATCTTAAGCCGAGCCGACCGAGCTCTTCCTCAAGCTTCTCGCGGTCGATGGGCTTTATCAGATAGCTCGTCGCAGCACCGCCATAATAAGCCTCGATAACGTTCTTAGGATCCTCGAGCACGGAGGTCATGATGACCTTCGCCTCCAGCGCGGGCTTCACGCCCATCTCGCGCTCGAGCTCGCGCAGACGCTTCAAGGCCTCGTGCCCGTCCATCTTCGGCATCATGATGTCCATGAAGACGACGTCGTAGGGCGAAGAGTCTTCCCAAGCCAGCTTGAAGGCCTCGACGGCCTCTTCCCCGTCCACGACCACGTCGACGCTGCCGTAGCGCTCGAGCATCTTCTGCATCATCCTGCGGCTGCCAAAATCGTCTTCCACAACAAGTATCTTCATGGTCAGCCCTCCAGGCTAATCTTTCGTATCGCTCTTCGCGGCCTCGTCGGAGTTTTTATCCCCGCAATAGTCGCGCATTTGAACGAGTATATCGGCAAACGCTCTCTCGTCACCCTTCCTCGCCGCGAGCAGCGCCGCGAAAGCGAGGCGCGAAGCCTTATGGTCACCCAATTCCGTGAACGTATCCCTCGCCTTCTGGGCCTCACGCTCGGCTTCGCCGAAGGCCTTCTCCGTGAACGCGCGCTCGAGCGTCTGGGCGAGGGCTTCCATTGGGTGAGGCAAGGGCGCGGCCTCGCAGGCCAAATGATCGGGCTTCCGGTTCGAAGCGTCGACAGCGGGAACCCGACGGATTGCCTTTCCTGTCCCGAGGCTAGTGATCGCGGCCCGTAGGCCGGACAGGCGCAGGGGCAAGGGCACGCATGCTATGCCCTGGCTGGCGAGCCTGGCGCGTAAATTCCCCCCAAGTCGGGTTCCCACGACGAGGCGAGAGGCGGCGCTTGGGACGACGCCGGAAGCGAGCTCTCCCTCGAACGCGAGGAAAGCCCGCTCGTCGACGATGACGAGTTTAGCCTCCGCGGCATCCGCTAACTTCGTGGCCCGTTTGGCTTTAAGACCCAGCCGGCATAGCTCGAGCGAAGCATTTTCGAAAGCCTCGTCATCGAAATCGATGAGAGCTGCCACCCCGTTCCCCTCCATAGGGCGGCGCGGCAGTCTCTCCTCGGGGCCGAGCTCGAAGGGTATGCGGAGTGTAAAGGTAGTTCCACGGCCCTCCTCGCTCGCTACTGATATCCCGCCGTCCAGGAGTTCCACCGACTTGGCGACTATCGCCAAGCCCAGGCCCGTACCGCCCGCCCTTCTCGTCTTCGAGGGATCGAGTTGCGTAAAGCGGGCGAAGGCCGCCCCTATCTTGTCCTTAGGCATGCCGATGCCTGTATCCGCAACCTCGAACTGGAGGGTCGGGCCGCAACCGAGACTATTCGGCTGATCGCACAGTCCGACTCCGAGGCGAATCGTTCCCTCGTCGGTGAACTTTGCGGCATTATCGAGAAGGTTCAAGAGGATATGCTTGAGCAGGTCCCTATCCCCTACGAGGCAGTCCGGCACGGCGCTCGCGCGCCGGAAGGCGACCTCGATCCCCTTGGGGCGACAAGCCACGGCGAGGGCGTCCACGCATCCGTCGAGCAGCTCGTCGAGGGAGAAGGGCGCGGCCACGGCGGTGAGTTTGCCCGCCTCCATACGCGCGAAATCGAGTATCGAGTCTATGAGGGTGAGAAGAGACCTAGCGGAAGAGAGGGCGATTGCGAGCTCGTCGCGCTGCTCGTCTTCAGTAGCCTGGGCTAAGGCCAGCTCCGTGCAGCCGATCACGCTGTTGAGCGGCGTCTTCAGCTCGTGGCTCATGTTGGCGAGGAACTCGCTCTTGACCTTATTGGACTCTTCCGCGAGGTCCCTCGCCCTGCGTATCGAAAGCTCGTATTGGTATTTATAGATGGCGAGCTCGATGGCTATGCGAAGCTCGCGCTCGTGGAAAGGCTTGACGATGTAGCCGTAAGGACTCGCGCGCTTCGCGCGGTCGAGGGTCTTCTCGTCGGTGAAGGCGGTGACGAAGATCACCGGCACTTCGCTCGTCTCGCGCAGCTGTCCGGCTACGTCGATGCCGTCCTGTTCTCCCTTGAGCTTTATATCCATGAGGACAAGGTCCGGCTTGAGGCTGTGGGCTCGCTCGCTCGCAAGCTCGCCCGAGTCCACGACGTCAAGGATTCTGTATCCCATGGACTCGAGGCGCATGCGCATATCGAGAGCGACTATATTCTCGTCCTCGACTATGAGTATTCCCTGCTTCTTCACTGACTCTCCGCGACGCGCTCCCCCGCCGCCGCCTCTAGCTTGAAAGCCTCGTCGATGTCGAGGACGACTATGAACTCGCCCCCCTTCTCTCCGATGCCAGCTATGAGCGCGTCCTCGATCTTCGAGCCGACTTGAGGAGGCCTCTCGATCTTGGCGGCGTCGAGCTCGATGACTTCTCTCACAGAGTCGGCGAGCATGCCGATCGTCATATCCTCCTGGCCGTAGCGCACCTGCAGGACGATTATGCTCGTCCCCGGGCCCGAAGAGGTACGCCCCTCGCCGAAACGGGTCCGCAAGTCGGCCACGGGTATGACTGCGCCACGGTAGTTGATGACCCCGCGCAGATGGGGCGAGGCCTTGGGAACGCGCGTTATAGGGACTGCCTCGAGGACTACCTCGACCCGCGTCACGTCCACAGCGAAGACTTGGCCGGCGAGCTCGAAGGCAAGGTATTTACCCATCGCTTCTTCGCTCATATTCCCTTCATCCCGCCACTTTCTTCACAATGCCGAGCAGTTTGTCGGAATTGAAGGGCTTGACGATCCAGCCGGTGGCACCGGCCTCCTTGCCCTCGTTCATTTTTGAGCCCTGGGACTCCGTGGTGAGGACAAGAATCGGAGTGAACTTATACTTAGGTAGTTCCCTCGCCTTGCGGATGAAGCCGATGCCGTCCAGGTTGGGCATGTTAACGTCGGTTATGATGAGGTCGAGGGCCTCTATCGACGGCAGCATGTTGAAGGCTTCCAGGCCGTCGGTAGCCTCCATAGTCTCGTATCCTTCCTGGCTCAGGATGAACGAGATGCTCTGCCTGATCGCGGCCGAATCATCGACGATGAGTATTTTCTTAGGCATTCTCTCCCTCTCCTTATCCTAACGGAATCAGCGTACGCCTCAGCGCGCCCTTCGCTGGACCTCTGCGGCGATGGACTCGAGCGAGAGCACGAGATCGACTCCGCCAAGCTTTATCGCCTCGTTCGGCATGCCGAATACTACGCAGGAAGCCTCATCCTGGGCTATGGTATAGGCGCCTCCGTCGTGCATCTCCTTCATCCCGCGCGAGCCGTCGTCGCCCATGCCCGTCATGATGACGCCGACGGCGTTCTTGCCGGCGTAGCGCGCAGCCGAACGGAAGAGCACGTCGACGCTCGGCCTATGCCTGCAGACAAGCGGTCCCTCCTTTACCTCGACATAATAGCGCGCGCCCGATCTCTTGAGGAGGGTATGCTTGTTGCCGGGGGCGATGAGGGCGCGACCCCGAATGACCGTATCGTTATCCTCGGCTTCCTTGACGTTGATCCTGCACAGGCCGTCCAGGCGCTTGGCGAAGGCCTCGGTGAAGTGCTCCGGCATATGCTGCACGATGACGATGCCCGGCGTATCCTCTGGAAAGGCCTCAAGGAATTCCCGCAGCGCCTCGGTCCCGCCCGTAGAGGCGCCGACGACGACCACCTTCTCGGTCGTCTCGACTATGGTCTTCTCTGGCTTGGGAAGCATGACGTCCGCAGTGAGCTTGGGCGCGACCTCCGGGACGGAGGGACGGGCGCGGAGCTTCCCGAGCTTGCCCTTGCTCATGGCTGCGGCCTTGACGGCGTCGCAGATGCGCATCTTCGACTCCTCGATGAATTGCTTCGTGCCGAGCTTCGGCTTCTGGATTATCTCTACCGCGCCGTATTCGAGGGCACGTATCGCGTTTCCCGAGCCTTCCTCTGTCTTGCTCGAGCAGACAACGACGGGCAAGGGATCTTTCTCCATGATGGTCTTGAGGAAGGTGAGCCCGTCCATTCTCGGCATCTCGACATCGGTGATGATAACGTCGGGCCTTTCGGTCTCCATATGCTTGAGCGCGAATATAGGATCGGAGGCGACACCTATCACCTCGATGCTCGGATCGGACTCGAGCACTTCCTTGAGCGTCTGCCTCACGACCGCGGAATCGTCGACGATCATCACCCCGATTTTATCGCTCATTGCGGCCTCCGCCTCATTGCCGTTCGTAAACTGTGGGAGCGACGCCCTTCAGCGGCAGTTCCATACCCGTGAGCGTCTCCGAATGGCCGAGGATGAGGTGACCTCCCCTACGGATGTGCTTGCAGAGCTTGCCGAGTATGGCCTCTTGAATAGCGCGCTCAAAGTAAATGATGACATTTCGGCAGAATATGACGTCGAAGGTTTCGGACACGGGATAACGGTCGTCCATGAAATTGATCCGCGCGAAATTGAGGCGTGTCCGTATTTCCGGCTTCATGCGTACGAGGGCCTTGTCCTTGTCCCTGCTCTTAAGCATGTACTTCTTCTTAAAGCTCATGGGAACGACGGCGACCTTGGACTCCTCGTAGACTGCTTCCCTGGCCTTGTCGAGGACTTGCGTGGAGAGGTCGCTCGCGAAGATGCGGTAGGAAAAGCGCGGATCGATCTCGCGCCTCTCCTCGAGAACCATGGCGATTGTGTATGGCTCTTCCCCTGTGGAGCAGCCGGCCGACCAGATTCCGAAGGGCCGCGCTATGCCAGCGCCGCAGCTCACCTCGGCGGCGGGGATGATCTTGCCGACAAGGTAATCGAAATGCTCCGCCTCGCGGAAGAAGTCGGTCTTATTGGTCGTGACTGCGTCGATCATATTGATAAGTTCGGACTCGCGGCCCTCAGTAGAGAAGACGAAATCGACATATTTAGTATAGCTGTCGAAGCCGAATTTCCGCAGCCTTTTCTGGAGCCGCGACTCGAGCATAATTCGTTTCGTGTCGGGCATCCTGATGCCGAGCTCGCTCTGGATGAAGGAGGAGAGCCTCCGGAAGTCGGCGTCTGATAGGACTGCGAGAGCGCCGGGGCTTGGGATAGCCATGCCTCAAGCCTCCCCTGCGGCCGCCTTGAGGCCGTTTCCTCGCTGCACGACGGCCGCGAGACGATTGACGTCGAGGATGAGGGCTACCGTTCCGTCTCCAAGGATGGTCGCGCCGGACACGCCATCGACGTCGCGATACATGCGCCCGAGGGGCTTTATAACGATCTGGGAATCGCCGACGACCTGGTCGACGACGAGGCCTACCCTGCGGTCTTGTGCTGAGGCGATCACGATGTGCTCGACTTCCGGTTCGCCCTCCGTCTCCCCCTCGCCCTCCCCGAAGTCGAAGAAGCTGCGCATATTGATATAGGGGACGAGCTCGTCTCGATAGCTGATGATGCGCCGTTCGCCCAGCTTCATGAGGCTTTCCGCACGCATCTCGATGCAGCCGTCGACCGAGGAGAGGGGCACCACGAAGAACTCGCGTCCGATGCGCACGAGGAGCCCATCGATAATAGCGAGGGTGAGGGGAATCTTGAGCGTGACGGTCATGCCGCGGCCTATTTCGGTAGAGAGCTGCGCGGTGCCGCCGAGGGAGTCGATCTCGCGCTTGACGACGTCCATGCCGACGCCGCGGCCCGAGACATTAGTGACCATCTTGGCGGTGGAGAATCCCGGCTCGAAGATGAGATTGTAGAGCTCCGCGTCCGCTACCTCCTGGTTGGCCGCTATGAAACCACGTTCGATCGCCTTGGCCTTGATCGCATCGCGATCGAGCCCCTTGCCGTCGTCCGAGACCTGGATAAGGACATAGGCGCCCGAGTGCCGCGCGACGAGGCGAATGGTGCCCGTTCGCGGCTTCCCTGCTTTCTCGCGCAAGTCCGGCCTCTCGATGCCGTGGTCGACTGAATTGCGGATCAGGTGGACTAATGGGTCGCCCAGTTTCTCGATTACAGTCTTGTCGAGCTCGGTCTCGGCGCCCTCGGTGACAAGCTCCATCTCCTTGCCGAGCTCGAGGGAGAGGTCGCGCACGAGGCGACGGAACTTGTTGAAGGTGCTGCCGATAGGCAGCATGCGGATGCTCATGGCGTTGTCACGCAGCTGCGAGATGAGGCGCTCGAACTGTTCGGCGATCGAAGAGAGGGACGCATCCTTCAGCACCAAGGAGGTCTGAGAAAGGCGGGCTTGGAGGGTCACGAGTTCGCCCACGAGGTCGACGAGGGCGTCCAGCTTATCGCTCGCGACGCGAATGGACGCGGTGCTCGATTCGACCGCGCGCTCCTGGACTTTTTTGAGATGCTCCTGCTCGGCTAAGGCCGACTCGACCTGGGGCTTGGAGACGATCTTCTGCTCTACAAGAACCTCGCCGAGCTTTTTCTGCGAGCCCAGCGCTTCGCGGATAGCCCCGCTGGATACGTCTCCGCGATCCACCAGGATCTCGCCCAGGCGGACGGGCTCGCCCTCAGGCTTCCCGCTCGCGACATCGATCTTGAGCTCCGAGAGATCCTCGACGAAGATGAAGATGTCCCGGATCGCGTTCTCGTCCACCGCCGCGGTGAGGAGGATCTCCCACCAAGTATAGCAAGCCTCGGGGTCAAGCTCCGCCAGGGAGGGGAGCTTTTCCATATGAGGAATGACATCGGCCTGGCCGAGGGCGGCGAGCTCCTCGATGAGGTTCAAGACCTTGGTGCCGTTCTTGAAGATGCCCTCCTGGGGCTTGAAGCTGATTCGGAAGGTGCGCGTGATCAGGGCCGCAGCGGGCGCCGCTTCAGGAGCGCTGTGGGGAGAAGCCTGAGGCTTGGGCGCCGCCTGCGGCCGTCCCTTGTCCGCGAATTCCTTGAAACGCGTAAGGAGCGACTCGCTCTCGCTCGAGACCGCCTCAGGCAAAGGCCCCTCGAATTCCATGAGCTGGCGAAGCTGATCGCGGCCCTTGAGCGCGAGGCCGATAAACTCCTTGGTGATGGAGAGCGTCCCGTTGCGACAGAGGTCGAGGGCAGTCTCCATTTCATGGGCGAACCTAGAGACATTATCGAAGCCGAACATGGCGGCCGACCCCTTAACCGTATGGATCGCCCGGAATGCCGCATTTATGAGCTCGCCATTTAAGGGTTGGGATTCGAGCTCTAGGAGAGTGTCCTCCAGATGGGTCAAGAGCTCGAACGCTTCTTCGCGGAATGTCTCCTTGAATTTATCCATGGATTCGGCCATCGATATCCTCCGCTCAGAAGCCGACGAGCGCAGATTCGAGGTCCCCGGAGCGCTCTGTCGGACCACGAAGGAAGCCGCAGGCTGATAGTCGCGATACGACGCGCTCGGGCGCCTGCCCGGAGAAATGCAGACCGCAGCCCGAGGCCTTGGCCTGGGCACGCGCCGCATACATCACTTGGAGGCAGGAAAGATCGAGCTCTTCCACCGCGGAAAGGTTTAGAAGCACGCTCCCGCCCTTCGATAGAGCAGCGAAAAGCTCGTCTTTGAGCGCGGCGGCCTTATCCACTGTGAGCGAAGCGCCGAGGTTTATCACCGTCGGCCCCTGTCCTGCTTCCATTCGTGTTGCTCCTCGTCTCTTTACTATAGGTCGCCACCGTAAAAAAGCAAGGCCATCTGCCTTGCTTGAGATGAGGGATATGAGTTTTGTCAGATAAAATCTGGAGTATCGAGACTCGCTGGTATTTGAATGATGCTCTCGAGGAAGCCAGCCTTGCGCTTTTTAACGTAAATTTGAATATACGCCGCTCGGTTCTCTTGATCGACGACGAAGCGTTTGAGCGATATTGGATCGTTCTCGGAAAGGCCCGCCTCATCGGCGATGGAGCCCGGCCAGACTTTGGCGATGCTGTAGTTAGAAGACTCCAAGAGGCTGCCCGGCAAGGGAGTCACCGACATTCCGAAGAGGGCAGGGAAGAGCCTGTCCTTGCGATCTAGTCTTGCGGCCGAATCGAGGGGCTCGAAGGGCCTCTCGGCAACGTAGCGCAACTCACTGCGCTCGGCGCCTCCACGGGAGACGGAGACAAGGGCGAGGCTGCCGGGAATATACCCGAGCATCAGAGCCTGAGCGGCAGGAATGTCTTTAGGCGCTTCCCCGTCGATCGCGAGGAGGCGATCACCTTCCTCGATGCCCTCGGCGGCGGATGGATGACGATAGGTAATGCCGAGCCCCGGCTGAACCGGGGCGCTCTCCTTCTCCGCGATGGAGAGACCGAGCCATGCTCTCTTGTTCTCGCCGCCCGCGAAGAGCTCAGGCAGGACCTTGAGCACCCACTCGGACGGGATGGCGAAATTGAGGCTCTGATACTGGGCCATGCCGGCGAAGACCACGCCGACCACGGAGCCCGTCTCGTCGATGAGGGGGCCGCCCGAATTGCCCGGATTGACCGCGACGTCGATCTGTATCACATTGCCCGTCTGGAGAAGCTTGCGGCCCGAGGCGCTCACTATGCCCGAGGTGACCGTATTTTCAAGGCCGACGGGCGAACCGATCGCGATGATCTTCTGCCCCGAAGCGAGCGCGGTGCTGTCGCCGAAGGAAAAAACGTAGTCGGGCTTCGTGTCGACCTTGACGACGGCGAGGTCGAGGAGCCGATCGTAGCCGACCACCTTGGCCCCTATTCTGTCCTCGGGAGAGTCTGCCGGCTCCACGGACATGTGCGAATAGCCCTTGTAGGTCGGGTCGACCTCGCTCTCGATCACGTGGTAGTTCGTGAGTACATAGCCCGACCTGTCGATATAAAATCCGGTGCCAAGCACGCGATCGGGCATGCCCAGGCCTTGCTCGATCTTGATGCCCCTGTCGACGCGGATGGTGACGACACCCGACCGCATGGTCGCTACGGAATCGCGCGATGCGAGGAAATCCGCGACTCCTGCGGGGGGGGGCAGAGAGCGATAAGCGATAGCTGAGCAGAGGAGATTCAATGCATAGCGGTTCCGCGCCTCGAGAGCCCGCTTTGCCCATAGCGAAAGATCCGCGTCAGGGAAGGCCGAAGCCGGCGCGCCCGGAGCATTCAGCGCGGAAAGGTAGACTAGGAAGGCGGGCGTCCTCTGATCCTTCGCGAAGAAGTCCTCCGCCTTCTCTTTTAAAATGTCAGAGCGCTCTTCTGCATAGGCGGAAGCGTCAGAAGTGGCATCCGCGCCGAGGAAGGCAGCGAGTCGCGGGATACCCTCGAGGGATTTTAGGCTTTCCAGGCTCGAAAGAGCCTTCGAAAAATCCTTGGCTTTCCTGGCGGCTTTATACGCGGCTTCGATCTTCGCCGCAGAGTCCAAAGCGAGGGCCTCGAGCTCGACATCGGTCGGGCCGCCGGCCGGCCGCGCTACGGCATTCTCTTCCAAGAGGGACGCTATCGCCGCGAGGGCGGCCGGTGCATCGTCCGACGAGAGGGTCCTTAGCTGCTCGAGCTTAAGCTGCGAATACGAGGGAGCGGCCCTCTGATTATCACCGCCCCTTGGTTTAGGCCCCGAGGCACAGGAAAAAAGGAGGAGTGCGACCAAAATGCCGGCGACAAGAAGGGCTGAAGGCGAACGACTATTCATGGTATGAGCTCCGCAAAGGAGAGAGAGCCCACGCGCGTGAGCCTGTAGCGCTTTCCCCTATACATATAAATTCCGTCCGCGTTAGGGAGGTTACCGCCAAGATCGAATTCCTTGGTCCCTATCCAGGTTAGGCTCTTGTTTTCGTCGGCGATGAGGGCTACGCGCAAACCCCGACGGATGAGGGAGACGATTTTGCCACCCTTCACGACGAGAGTCTCGTCGAGCTTGCCGTCGAGCCGAGAAGAGTATTGGGTCTGGATGGAGCCGTCTGCCAGAGTGATGGATCGCGCGTCGATGTTGCCGTTACCCTCGAAGTCCCATTCCTTCGTGAAGGGAGGAACGGTCTGCTCATAGTATTCGAAAATACCGTCCCCGTTTTCATCCCTGCGCATCCAGGCTATCTTCCACTGGCCATCTTCGCCGAGCACAAAGCCGCGCTCGGTTTCGAAACGTCCATCGCCATCGGCGTCGACGCGCTCAAGGACCGGCGCTCCCTTCTCGTAGACTGTAGTCGAGTAGACTCGATTCCCTTCGTAGCTGACCGCCGAGATGGGTTTACCGCCCTCTAGGAGGACGAGCTTTCGGAGCTCTCTGCCTTTAGTCTCGATGCTCAATGCCGCAGCGAGACAGCTCTTCTCGCTCGGGTCGGCGAAGGCGGCGGCATGCGGTAGATAAAGGGCCGACTTACCCGAGCCCGAGAAGAGCCGCATTTCAATAGGCGCGAAGGAGAAGGTCTCGGGCGCAAAGGAATACGTGCGCGTCTCGCCCTTCTCCTCGAAGGAGACTGAGGAGACCGCGGGATAGCGCGAATAGGCGACAGTCAGCGTGAGCTCTGGCCGCGACAATCGCAGCGAAGAAGGCAGGCCGTCGGAGAAGGCCGCGCTCTCGTCGACCTCGCCTTCCTGCCGGGAATCGAGCTCGTAGAGGGAGACGAGGCCTTTGTCCAAGGAGATGGAGCCTTCGTAGACGCCGTCCAAATCGGCATCGACGAGGACCTTGCCGGACCAGGCAAAAAGAGCCTCATGAACCGCCTTCCTGCCATCGGGGCTGCCCGCGAGTGCATAAAGGGAATCGAGATCGGCGAGCGTGAGGGGATAGGCGCCCGAGAGGAGCTCCGCAGCCGCGGCGAGCTCGCCTATGATGCCGTACTCGAGAGCGCGCAGAGTTGCGGCCGCGCTCGATTGCCCTGAGGCCCGATAGGCAAGGACTGCGTCCTTGCGCGCCGCAAGGCTTTCCATGTAGGGAGCCGCGAGGACGGGTAGCTCGGGGTCGTTATCCGTATAGCTCGAGAGCCGCCCGAGTATCGTCGCGAGGTCAATCCTCGCGGCATCAGAGGCGGGAAGCCGACCGGCACGGAGGAGAAAGAGTCGGGCCGCGGCAGTATCGTCGGGAAAACGCCGCAGCACATCGGCAATAGCCTGTGCGAAGGCGCGGCCATCGCCCGAGAGCGCGAGAGCTCGCGCGCGGACTAAGGCGTAGGCGGGATCGGCGAGGGCGATCGGATCGGGGTTTCCCAAGGTATCGAGAGCCTGGCTCCACCTACGTTCGCGTACGAGGAGCTCGGCCTTGAGGATGCGGACGTCCCATTTACCGTAATACGTGAAGCGACCGCTTGCGAGGGCGCCCTCTAGCTTGCCGAGGGCGAAGGTCAAGGGCTCTGAACGCTTCACGGAGGCCAGGGCGCTCAGGTACATGATGTCCGCGTCGGTCGGATCATCGATCGCAGCCTCGGCGAGGCAGGAAGCGGCAGTCTCCCAATCGCCCACGCCTCCGTACTGCCTGGCCTGGTCGAGAAGCTCGCGTGCCACGCTCGCCTGAGGAGAGACGCTTGGCGACTGCGCGGCGACGAAGGAAGCCAGGACAGCGAGGAAAGCGGCAAGCGCAACCCGGGCTAGCCTAGCCCCCATGGCTTATGCCTTAGCCTCTCGTGGCGCGAAGCCTAAGAGCTCGCGCACCTCTGAGTCCTCGAGAGTCTCTCGCTGCACGAGGGCGTCCGCGAGCTTCTCGAGCTGGTCGCGGTGCTCGGTGAGAAGCGCGGTGACTCGCCCAAGGGCGTTCTCGAGGATCTTTTTGATCGCGGCGTCGATACGCATCGCCGTATCCTCGGAGTAGTCCTTATGCTGGGCTATCTCCTTGCCGATGAAGATCGGTTCGTCCTCGGCGCCGTAGGCCACGGGGCCCATCTGATCTGCCATGCCCCACTCGCAGACCATCTTTCGTGCGAAGTCGGTAGCCTGGCGGATGTCCTGGGCAGTGCCCGTCGTAGTCTCGCCGTAGACGAGCTTTTCGGCCGCGAAGCCGCCGTACATGATGGAGATGCGATCCTCGAGCCAGGCCTTGGAGCGGGAGTACACATCCTTCTCGGGGAGCGAGACAGTGAGCCCTAGGGCCCTGCCACGGGGCACGACGGAGACTTTGTGCAGGGGATCGGAATGCTTGAGGTGGTAGTGAAGGAGCGCATGCCCGGCCTCGTGGACGGCCGTAGCTCGCTTTTCCTCCTCGGTGAGCACGAGGCTCTTGCGCGCGATGCCCATGAGGAGCTTGTCGCGGGCATCCTCGAAGTCGTCGGTGCAGACGGTCGTGCGATCCTTGCGGATTGCGAAGAGCGCCGCCTCATTGACAAGGTTGGCGAGGTCCGCTCCCGAGGTGCCCGGCGTGGCTCGCGCGAGGCGCGACACATCGACCGACGCGTCGACCGGGATCTTCTTCATGTGTATGGAAAGGATGTCCTCGCGCTCCTTGACGTCCGGCATAGCGACGACGACCTGTCGGTCGAAGCGGCCCGGCCTCAAGAGGGCGGGATCAAGGACGTCGGGCCTGTTCGTTGCGGCGAGGATGATAACCCCGTCCTTCGTGTCGAAGCCGTCCATCTCGACGAGCATCTGGTTCAGGGTCTGCTCGCGCTCGTCATGGCCGCCACCGTACCCGGCCCCACGCGTACGCCCGACCGCGTCGAGCTCGTCGATGAAGATAATGCAGGGAGCGGATCTCCTGCCTTGCTCGAAAAGGTCGCGGACCCGGCTCGCGCCGACGCCGACGAACATCTCGACGAAGTCGGAACCGGACATGTGAAAGAAGGGGACATTGGCCTCGCCGGCCACGGCCTTGGCGAGGAGCGTCTTGCCCGTCCCGGGCATACCGACGAGGAGGCATCCTTTGGGAATGCGCGCGCCCATCTTCACGAATTTCTGCGGGTTCTTGAGGTAGTCGACAACCTCGTTGAGCTCGTACTTTGCTTCCTTCTGGCCTGCGACGTCGGCGAAGGTCGTCTTCTTAGGCGGCTCGATATAGCGCTTGGCCCGGCTCTTGCCGAAGGAGAAGGCCTTGTTGTTGCCCTGCACCTGCCTGAGCATAAGCCAGATGATAAAGAAGCCGAAAATCCAGGGAGCGAACTCCATGACGATCTGCCAAGGGCTCGCACCTTTGAGTCCACCTGAGACCTTGACGTCCTTGGCGCGGAGCTTGTCGAGGAGGCTCGGGTCCGAATAGGGAATCATGGTCTTGAAAATCGCCTGAACCCCGGTCTTGCCCTTAAGGGTGCCTTGGATCTCGCTCTGGTCGAGTATTTTGACCGAATCGACCTCGCCCTGGTCGAGGCTGGAGAGGAAAGACGAGTAGGTTATCTCGCTAACGGCTCCGCGATCATTGAAGAGGAAGAGGGCGGCAAATAAAACGCCGAGAGAGAGAAAAAGGGCAAGCGCGGCCCTACTGCCGCGGGCCGGGCCGTCCGGCACCTGTCCATTTTTGCGCGGGGGCGGATTCTGATCGTCGAAATCCATCGGGCCTTAGGCTCCTTTCACAATGACCGAGAGACGACGGTCGCAGCGGCCGTTCGGGCCGACACGATACCTGTCTTTTTCCCCCATGCTAGATCCGAGAACAGCGACGATGCCGCCGCGATCCTCGATCACAGGCACCCGAGCGCGATCTTCCTCCGGCAGGGCCCACTCCGAGAAAAGCGCGTCCAGGCGCTTCGTACCGCCCGGAAGGGAGATACTATCGCCCGGCCGTCGCGATCGTACGACGAGGGGGAAACAGAAGGCATCGGAGCGAATCCCTGGCCCACAGTCGGCCCCGGGGGAGGTTTCGCACCATTCGGCGCGAAGCTCGATAGAACCTACTCGTACCTTCCGGGGTCGGTCAATCAGTATAAAATATCCGCGCACCCTAGGAAAATCAAGGCCGTTGCGCAGTTCGACCTTCTCTTCTCGCCTGATAAATACAAAACCGGCGCCGAAATAAGAGGACCCCTCCCCTCGCCCGAGGACGCGGAGCGCTTCCAGGGCCACGTCCGAGGGGAATCGACCTTTATCGAGGAGCCGGCCCCCCGCCTCGACGATAGCTCGCAATGCGACAGCCTCCGGCGCGGCGAACAAGTCTGAAGCGGAGACACATAGGCCTCCGGAAGAGCTTGGATTGAAGCTCAAGGCCAGTGCGGCCTCTTCCAGGGCCTCGTCGTCCCTTCGAGCCTTGGCCGACGCGCGATCGAGGCCGCTCCTCCAGCCAGGGAAACCTGAGTCGAGAAAAGGCACGAGCTCTCGGCGTATCCTATTGCGCAGGTAATCTGTCGATGCATTAGTGGAATCCGTTGAGTAAGAAAGTCCCTTCTCCTCGAGGTAAGCCAGGAGCTCGGCCTTCTCGAGGCCAAGGAAGGGCCGGAGGAATGGGCCCGTCGCTTCGGGAATCCCTCGCAGTCCTCCCGATCCCGAGCCACCTAAGAGACGCATGAGCAGGGTCTCGAGCTGATCGCCGCGCGTATGGGCGAGTAGGAGGGCTGAAGCGCCAGTCCTTTCGAGGGCTTTGCGGAAGGCGCAATAACGATAGCGCCGCGCCTCCGCCTCTATCCCCTCTCTGCTCGAGATCGCGCGCTTGGCTATGGCGAGCGGACGGACATGGGCGACGATAAGACGCACACCGAGCGCGGCGCAATTGCTCTTAACGAGGGCAATCTCTTCCTCCAGCTCGGCCCGGGGCCGTATGCCGTGATCGACGTGAATCGCGATAGGCCTCGCCCAACCGACTGCGCAGAGGGCTGCGAGAAGGGCGGTCGAGTCTGAGCCGCCTGAATAAGCTACGACGAGGCGATCAGAGGGTTTAAATCCCCTCTTCACGAGACACTCAAGGAGAGTCGCCTCTACGACGCAGCGAGCTCGAGCCCTCGACAAAGGAGGAGCCTTTCGCAGAGAAAAGGAAGGGCTGCCTCTTGTGGGCAGCCCCTCTGTATACGGCCGGAAAGGCTGTCCGCCGGGCACTCGCTCTCGCGAAGACCCGGCAGTCCTCTCCGGAGGGAAATCACTTCTTCGCTTCTTTGGCCGCGTGAGCGGCTCCAGCGGCCGCGGCAGGCGCGGCTCCGGGAGCCCCAGCGGGGGCGGCGCCTTCGGCGGCCGTGCCCTCGGCGGCCGTGCCCTCGGCAACTGCGCCCTCGGCGGGAACAGCTGCAGCGGGAGTCTCGACGACCTCTTCCTTCATGAACTTGACGACCGCGACGACGAGCTCTGGGCTGGAGAGTACCTTGACCTTGTCGCCAACCTTGAGGTCGCGGACGTGGATGGAATGGTTGGCGTGGAGCTCGGAGACGTCCACCTCGATCCCCTCGGGAAGGTGGTCGGGATCGCACTCGACCTCAATCTCGTGACCCGGATTTTCGAGGACACCGCCCTCGCGGACGCCGACGGGCACTCCGACGAGGTGGAGGGGGACGCGGGCATGAAGCATGCGCCCGGAGACGACCTCTAGGAAGTCGACGTGGATGATCTGGGAAGAGAGGGTGTCGCGCTGGCGAGCCTTGACGAAGGCGCGCTTCTTGACGCCGCCAACGTCGATGCCGAGTATTGTGGACTCGGAAATGTTGGAAGCTACCTTGAGAAATTCTTTCTCGTCGAGGAGAATTTGGGTGGCAACCGATCCGCCGCCGTAGATTACCGCGGGTATTTGGCCGTTCGCGCGAAGGTGGTTGAGCTCGCCCTTCGTGGTCTTTCCGCGCGGAGCGGCTTTAAGAACTGACTGATTCATGCTGAAGTCTCCTTCGAAATTCGCGTTTATTCGCGAGTATTGGGACGGCAGGATTCGAACCTGCGAATGTCGGAGCCAAAGTCCGATGGCTTACCGCTTGCCGACGTCCCAGTACGATCGATCACTTAGTACTGGTAGGCCCGATATCAATCGAAATCGGCGCTCGTCGCGTCGGTCAGCGGAGCGCTCTCGAAGGCCTCAAGAATGCACGTTTGAAGGCGGTTTCGGAAATCCGGATGAATAGGATGGGCAATATCCTTGTATTCCCCACTCCTCGTCTTCCTGCTCGGCATGGCGATGAAGACACCGCTCTTGCCCTCGATTATCTTCACGTTGTGCACGACGAAGCAATCATCGAAGGTCACCGTCACATACGCCTTGAGCTTTCCCTCGGTCGTTACCCTGCGGATGCGGATATCCGTAATCTCCATGGTTTCGACTCTCCTTAGCAAGCGCCCGGATGATGCTCATTAGGATTCTAATCGAGGTAGGTCATGCGCGCAAGCGGCGATACGGCATAGGTTTGAAAACCTTCCGCCTCTAAAAGAACCGCGGCGTCGCTAGAGGGCGATCCTTCTTCGAAAACGCCGAATATCGTGCTGCCCGAGCCGCTCATAGCCGCAAAAGACGCTCCCGATTCGAGGAGAAGCCGTTTAATCTTAGCTATCTCCGGCCTTTGACCAGCTATAAGCGGTTCGAAAGAATTGGCGAAGAGCCAATCCCTGATCTTGCCCCTGTAGGCCGCGACAAGTTCCTCCGGAGCCGGATCAAGCTCCCGCGCCTCATCGTTTCGCCTCTTATCTAATAAGGCATACGCGCTCACAGTTGAAACAGGAAAGCCGGGATCGACCAGAAGCAGGCTAAAATCCGACCGTGCTTCTATCGGTTCGATATGCTCCCCCCGGCCTGAGACTATAGCGACAGCCGCATTTAGGAAAAAAGGAACGTCGCTTCCGATCGATGCGCCTATGGCGTTGAGCTTCAACCCACCAAGCCCTCCTTCTAGGAGAGATTCAAGACCGACCAAGGTAGACGCAGCATCGCTAGAACCGCCGCCTAAGCCTGCGCCAGAGGGGATGCGCTTATCCACTTTGATGGATAGACCGCATCGCAACTCCGAAGCGCGCAAATAAGCCACCGCAGCCTTATATACCGTCGTAGATTCCGCCGGACAATCGAAATCACCTTCGATTTCAATAGTATCGGACTCTTTCAAAGAACGAATAACGAGCACATCCGCGAGGGAGACCGCTTGAAAAAGGCTCAGGATACCGTGGAAGCCGTCTGATCGACGGGGATAGACCCTGAGATGCAGATTAACCTTCGCCGCAGCAGTTACGCGGATACTCCCCGCCATTTAGGTGAGGTATTATACATAAATGAGATGGCTTGTCAAACCCCGCCTAAAGTAGGCCAAGGCCTTTGTATAAAGCCCTTATTATTTATAAAATCGTAGTTGACAGACCGACGGATACTCTTTTAGATTTTCGGTTGATACGGCAGGGGCGAAATGCCTCCCGTCCATTGGCCGGCGGCTATAGCGCTACAAGATGCCGCCATGATTGCAGGGAGGAATGTGGCATGATTTCCATAAACGGCGAAGCCGCTCTGGACGAGACCCCCGAACTCGCTCTTACGGCCGTCTCCGATTATGAATACGTCGACCCCGTCCGTTCCGGCCGGCTCTTCTTCGACGATAGCTACGACGACTACGAAGACGATGATTTTGAGGAAGAAGAAGATTTCGACGATGCCGAGGACGAAGGCTTCGAGGACGCCGACGAAGACTTCGACGATGATGACGACGACTTAGACGACGACGAGAATGAGTCCGGCGAGGACGAAACGGAAGAGGGCGAAGAAGACTTCGATTATGAGGACGACATCGACTACGACGATTTTGACGAATGATCCTCCCTTGTTTCCGATAAAGAAAGAGGGGAGACGGTGGTCGCGGGCGCCTGGAACCAGAGTTTTTCGAGTTCGTAGAAAGAGCGCGCAGCATGCGTCATGACATGCACTACAATCGGGCCCAGATCGACGAGAAGCCATTCGTCGTCGTCGGCCAGGGATTTTTTGTGAAGCCTGTCGAAACCGAGGCGCGCGGCCTCCTCGTCGATGAAGCGCTCAAGGCCGCGCAGGTGGGCCGAGCTTGTGGCCGTAGCTATGACAAATCGATCGGTCCAACCAGAGTGCACGCTGAGGTCGAGAACTACTACGTCCTCCCCGTTGTGCAATGCGATGGTCTTCGCAATAGAGAGGGCCGCCTCGCTAATCATCGGCACTGGGGCGAGGCCAGCTTCGCTGTTATTTAGCGCAATATCTGCCATTGAAGTCCTTTCCTAAGATTATGGTGAAGTCGGCGACCGCGGAATCCTGCGCGGATTGCTGGGATCGCGTCTGCTTGCAGCGGATGACGTCGGCTATGCTTTTGGCCGCCTCCGAGTTGGAGAAGCGGTCTATGACCTGTGTCTGATCGTAATCCTCCCGGTCCGCATTATCCACCGACAGCACGTCATAGCCGAAGCTCTGGAATATCTCGGCGGCCTTCTTGGCTACTCCCTTAGTCGGCGTCCCATTGAGGATCTCGATCGTGAATATCTTGTCGGCCGGGGACGAGGAGCCCGAGTTGGACAGCGCATTCAGCGTTTGCTTGACTATATCGCGCACGAGCTCGCCATCGTAATGGGGAAAGAGCAGACGCTTGCCGTCGACGTCGCGGTAAATGCCGGTCACCCTCTGAAGCACTAGGCGATCGGCATCGATCTTGGAAAGCTCGGTTATAAAGCGCCTCAGGCTCCCATCGTCCATATTGCTGCGTAGGCTGCGCTTGAAGCGGGAATACACGTCGCCTCGGGTAATCCAGGCGGATTTCTCCCCTACCCTGCGCACAACGGACTGGAAGAGCTTCTGCCTGCGCGCGATCGCGTCCGAATCAGATTCGTCGGGATCTTTATAGAAAGCGAATTGCGAGGCCTTGTCTCCGTCGAGCACAAGGGCTCCTGAGGGCAGACAAGCGCGCGGGGGGCCCGCGAGATCGATTTTCGAGGGTACGAAGACCTCGATGCCTTCGAGCATGTCCACGCAGCGAGACAGACCCTTCTCGTCGATGACAATCCAATAGGGGATGCTCGTCGACATGAGATCGGCGATCTCCTCGACATAGGCCCTGGGATTGCGCTTGCTATAGAGCACGTCGATTCGATCTACGCGATTCAGGGACTTGATGATAAGCCCCGTCTCGCCCGGCACGTCGAGGATGGCGCCTCGCCCGTTGGAAGGATAGAAGAGGAAGAGCTCAGTCGATACCGGCTTGCCCTCTTTCTCCACGATTACCGCCACGCTGAGGATACGATCAGTCTTCATCGCCATGTCCACCGCATCGGAGCGGAGGGAAGTGAAGAGAAATACGATCATCGCCGCGACGATTCCCAACATGACGAAGAGGGGCACCGAGCTCTTATCTACTGATATAGGCTTCATAACTCATCGGCCTTATTCCGGAGGCTACTGTATAGGATAAGCGTCTCAGGCGCAACGTCCCGGCCCTGGGAGCGCATCCAGCCGATGCAGCCCTCGACGACGGAAAGAAGCATGGCGTCTAGGGGCAGCGAGAGGCAGCGCTCTCGGTATTCCGCGGACAGGCGCACGCGCCCGGGCTCGAGCTTGTCGGCGCAGTAGAGAATGGCCGCGAGGGCCGACATACCCGGTTTGCCCACGGTGTGGAGGGCTATGGCCTCGAGGAGCTCCTGGTCGGTGACCGCATACTCGCGGGCTAGAAGTACGGCCGCCGCGGGACCATGGACCACTTTGTCGGACATGAAGGCGTCGCCCTGCGTATAACCTGGGTAAGAGGCCGCGAGTTCGCGCTGTACCTTCCTGGGCATTTCCTTGCAGAGATCGTGGGCAAGGCCTGCGGCCCTGCCCCGCTCAGGATTGATGCCTCCCCTAGAGCAGAGCTCGGCGGCGAGAGCGGCTACGCGGAGGGAATGGCTGACCCTCTCCTCGGAGAGAACCTTTCCCATCCTCGCCTCGAGCTTGTGCGAAAGTTTATTATAATCCATATAATCCATGCTCTCGAATATATTCGTAGACCGAAGGATCGAGTAGATGCCGGAAAGGGCGACCTTCGGAAATACGCTCGCGCACCATGCTGCTCGATACCTGCACAAGACTATTATGCGCATAACGGTGCGGATACGCCAAGGGAAGGTCCTCAACGCTCCCGCGATGGGCGCACACGAGGTCCGCGGTCTCGGCTATGTCGGCTGGCCTATGCCAGGTTCCAAAACCCGGGATAAGGTCGTCGCCGACGACGAGGCCGGGCTTGCCCTCGACCGCGTATCGCCCGGCGATCTCCTCGATGGTGTCGATCGTATAGGACAGGCCGCCTCGGCGCAGTTCGCAGTCGTCTACCGCGAGACCGGGGTCGCCCGCCGCCGCCAAGCGCAGCATTGCGAGGCGGTGAACGGGCCCCGGCTCGTTCACAAGGTCCTTGTGCGGCGGCCTAAACGACGGCACGAGGAGAACGAGATCGTAGCCGAACTCGGCGCACAGCTCCTCGGCCATGATGAGGTGCCCGACGTGAACGGGATTAAAGCTGCCGCCGAGGAGGAGTAGCCTCACTTTTCCGCCTCGGCTTCCCCCGCGCCGCTTCCGCCCTCGTCTTCCCCGATGAGGCCGAAAAGATCCTCGTCCTCATCGAGCACGCTCTGGCTCTTCGCTTTCTCCTCGGCCTCGAGGACGATCGAGAGGAAGGCGTCGCGGACTTCATCGAGTCCTTGCCCGGAGAATACGGATATTCCGTAGATTTTCTCGCCCTGATGCGCGGACTTGAAGGCCTCGAAGCGTTCTGCGGCCTCCGGCAGGTCGAGCTTGGTGGCGATGAGGACGCGACGCTTGTCGGCCATCTTTGGAGCGAAGGAACACAGCTCGTCCATGAGGACTTTATATGCGCTCTCCCAGTTCTCGTCGGAAAGGTCGACGAGAAAGGCTAGGGCGCTCGTGCGCGAGATGTGTTTGAGGAAGCGCAGGCCGAGACCCAGCCCATCGTGGGCACCCTCTATGATGCCGGGGATGTCCGCAAGGACTATGTCGCGCTCATGTACCGTGAGCATTCCGAGGTTCGGGATTTTCGTCGTGAAAGGATAGGGGGCTATCTTGGGCCTGGCGTTCGTGAAGTAGTCGAGGAGTGAGGACTTGCCCGCGTTAGGGAAACCTACGAAGCCTATATCGGCGATGAGTTGAAGCTCGACCCGCAAGCGCATGCTCTGTGCGCTCTGTCCTGGCTGAAACTGTTGGGGGGCTTGGTTGACTGAACTCTTGAAGTGCGTATTGCCCCATCCGCCCTTGCCGCCCTTCAAATAGGTCCATCGCTCGCCCTCGGTGCCCTTAGCCGCGGCCTTATCTGCCTTGCCGAAGTCCTTGATCATCTCGCCTGTATCCGCGTTCCATAGTATGGTCCCCGGCGGGATGAGGATGAGCACGTCCTCGCCGTCCCGTCCGTGCATATTCTTACCCATGCCCGGCTGGCCGTTCTGCGCCTTGAACGATTGCTGATAGCGCAGTTGAGCGAGGGTGCGCAAGTTCCTGCGTACTTCGAAGACGACATCGCCTCCGCGACCTCCATCCCCGCCCGCAGGACCGCCCAGGGGTACGAACTTTTCTCTTCGGAATGCGACGCAGCCGTCCCCTCCCTTTCCGGATGAGACGATGATGGCGGCTTCGTCGGCGAATTTGATCACGCTTGATACTCCAAACCGATCCTCAGAATCGGCATATAAATAAGAAAAAGCCGCCCGCAGCGCTGCCCGGACGGCTTCCCCTCACTGATCGAGCCGAAACACGATCGGAAATCCCCTATCGCGCCGCAATCCGGCGAGAACTACTCCGCTTTGGCGACTTCGATGCTCGCAAATTTCTTGCCACGGAATTCTTTGAAGAAGACCTTGCCGTCCATGAGGGCGTAGAGGGTATCGTCCTTGCCGATGCCGACATTGACGCCGGGATGGATCTTGGTGCCGCGTTGCCTCACGATGATCGAGCCGGCGGTGACCGTCTCGTTCCCGTAGGCCTTGACGCCGAGATGCTGCGGATTGGAATCGCGGCCGTTGACGCCCTTGTGTGCCATATCTCATTCCTCCAAATCACATTCTATTGTTAAGGCCACGGCGTCGGGATACTCCCGCGCCAAATCGCCCAGACCAGTCAGCAGAAAATCGGCGATGCCCACCGCTCTTTCGGCCTCCGAAACAGGGCTTAAAACCTCGAAGTCCAAACACCCTGGTCCTTCGACCTCGCCGCGGAGTTCGATGCCGGGAAGGGTCCCCAGAGTCCTGTAAGCAGTCCGCGCGAGCACCGAAAATGCCGCACAGACTATATCTCGTCCGCGTAAAAACCGACCCGCATGACCCGATGCCGAAAAAGACCGAAGGGCACCGCATTCATCGAGGACAATCCTCGCCCTGATCACGGAAGCCCTTCCGCCTCACTATCGGCTCTTGATCCTTACCCCTGGATATCCTCAACCTTAAGGAGAGTATAGCGCTGGCGATGGCCGTTCAGGCGGCGATAGTCTTTCTTGGGCTTGTACTTGAAGACAAGGACTTTATCGCCCTTGATCTCTTCCTGCACGGTGGCCTTGACCGCGGCGCCGGGGACATAGGGAGCGCCGACCTTAACGCTGTCGCCTGAAACGAGGAGAACCTTGTCGAGGGAGACCGTAGCGCCCTTCTCGGCGTCGAAACGATCTACCGTAAGAACAGCGCCTTTCTCGGCGCGATACTGCTTGCCATTTACTTCGACGACTGCATACATAGCATTAACCTCTATACCGACTATAGTGTGGCTGTCTTTTATACATCGCGAGTTGGATCGGTGTCAATTGGCTGTAATGCCAGAACAAGGCCTTACATGGTCTCGAGAAAGGGCACGCAGATCAAGGCCGTAGCGACCTCGAAGCTGCGCTTCACCGCTTTAACGAGCTCAAGACGGCTCGCGGCAAGGTTCTCGTCAGGGTTGTTGAGCACCGGATTGTCGCGATACCAGGTCGAGAAGTCAGCCGCGAGGTCGTGGAGATAGGCGGCCAGGATCGAGGGTTCCATCGAGGCGGCCGCGGACCCGACCGCTTCCGGCAACTCGGAGATGCGCTTCACGACCGCCCAATCGGCGTCGGAAGACAACTGGCTCGAGTCGGCCTTCCCCTTGATAGCATTGCCCTCCCCCGCAGCGCTCTTGCGCAGGATGGAGCAGCTTCGGGCGCCCATGTACTGGATGTAAGGCCCCGTATCTCCGGTGAAGGAGAGGGATTCCGCGGGGTCGTAAAGCATGTCCTTGATGGGGCTCGTCTGTAAAAGATAATAGTGAAGCGCACCGAGGGCTATCTTCTCCGAGACTGCCTGAGCGTCGCCGACCGCACCCTCGCGGCCCTTGGCTTCGATCTCCTTGGCTGCCATCGAGGATATCTCGTCCACGAGGTCGTCGGCATCGACGACCGTGCCCTCACGAGTCTTCATGCGGCCGGAAGGGAGGTTCACCATACCGTAGGAGAGATGGTGGAGGTCCGAAGCCCAGGAAAAACCGAGCCGCTTCAAAACCTCGAAGAGGACCTTGAAGTGGTACTGCTGCTCGTTGCCGACGACGTAAACCAGCCGGTCGTAGGGCCAGCCCTCGTGCCGGTGAATGGCGGTGCCGATGTCCTGCGTAATGTAGATGCTCGTCCCGTCCTTGCGCAGCAGGACCTTTTTGTCGAGTCCGACGTCCTCGAGGTTCACCTGGATCGAGCCGTCCTCCTCGCGATAGAAGACACCCTTTTCGAGGCCGCGAAGCACTTCCTGCCTACCGAATTCGTAGAGCTCGCTCTCGTAGTCGTAGACGTCGAAGGAGATGCCCGTGCGCTTATAGGTCTCGGCTATGCCTTCGAGGACCCAGCCGCGCATCTTGCCCCAGAGTTCGCGGGTGGCCGGATCGCCCCGCTCCCACTTGAGAAGCATGTCCTGCGCTTTCTCCTCAGCCTTAGGATCCTCTTCTTTCAGCTTATTGAAAAGGACGTAGTACTTGCCTACGAAGTGGTCTCCCTTGAGGCCTTCGTCCTTGGGCGTGCGGCCCTCGCCGTAGGCCAGGTAGGCGAGCATGGATTTGCAGATATGGACGCCTCGGTCGTCGATATGGTTGAACTTGCGCACCTCGGCGCCCGCCGCCGAGAGGATGCGGGAGAGTGACTCGCCGAGGACATTGTTACGCAGATGACCCAAGTGAAGGGGCTTGTTGGTGTTGGGGCTCGAGAACTCGACGAGGATCTTCTTGCCTTCGAGGCTCGAACAGCTTCCCCACGACGCAGAAGACGTTTCTTTAAGCACGGAGGCGATGATCGAGGCGCGGTCGAGGCGTACGTTGAGGTAGGGCCCTTCGGCCCTAGCCTCGCCTAAGCCTTCGGTCTCAGGATAGGAAGCGATCTTGGCCGCGAGAGCCTGCGCGACCAAGGCAGGCGCGGCTCTCAGGAGCTTCGCGTAGGGGAACATGGGGAAGCCTAGGTCTCCTAGCTCAGGCTTGGGAGGACGCTCGAGCACAACCTCTTCTTCCGCGGGCAGGTCGGCCTGAACTCCTTTTTCTTTTGCATAATCCGCGATAGCCCTCGCGACGACGCCCTTCCAGGCTGACTTCACCTCGACCATGACCTTGTGCTCCCCTATGAAGATTTTGAAAGGCGAGTGTAGCCCCGAGCCGGGTGCCCGATCAAGGAGACCGCGCAGCTAGAACGCGGCAGGATCCTTGATAGTGAGGCCGCCGGACTGTTCCACCCAGACCGTGAAGGATTCGCCCTTCTTCGCGACGCGATGTACGGCGTCGCCGTAGAGGCTGCGGACTATGCCTTCCTTGCGCGCGCTCTCGTCGGTCCTGATGTCGGCCATGAGCTCGGACAGACGCGCCTCGTAAGCCTCGCTCGAGATGCCGTAGACGTTGTCGCTCGAGCGGCGGTACATGAGGGGCAGCCCGGAAGTGTCGAAGAGCGAGAGCTCGACGCCCTCGGCCTCGGGCACCTCGTCGGAGAAGGCCCGATAGGGTATGGCGAGGTTGATCGCGCTGCCTGAGGCGATCGACGAGTAGTCGAAGTTGCAGACGATAGCGTCGATGAAAAGTTCCTTGCCCGCGATATCGATGGCTTGAGTCTTCGGGGCCGCCTTGAGGTCTTTGTAGTCGAAGAAGGAGAGGGTCGCCGCGATGTGGCCGTCCTTGACATCGTCGACACGCACCTCGACCGCCTTGTAACGGCGCTCGAGATTGCGCAACGTGGTCGAGAGCTCGGTTATTCGCTTTTGCCCCGCCACGTACTCGTCCACCTTGCGCGATGAATCGGCGATGCCGAGGACGAGAACTAAGGCGAGGACGACGCCCGCTATGGTTGGCAGGGTGGCGGCCGCCTTCCCGAGGAGCGAGGCGAGCTCGCGCGCCGCGGCGCCAAGGGCGGCAGCGCGCCCGAAATCCTCGCCCGCGGCCTTGACCGCAAGCCTTCGGTCGGAGACCGCGGACCAGAGCCTCGCAGCGGCGAGGGCGATAAGGATGGCAACGAGGATGATGAGGCCTAAGGGAGTCGCGAAGAGAAAGGCCGCCGCGTCGGAGATAACGTACAAGATCGCCTTGATCGCGCCGAGCTTGTCGTTCATTTTTTCTAATCCTCCATTATTTCGACGCCGCCTTTGACGCGGCAGACGACTTTATAGACTATCCCTTCCTCGAAGCTGGAGAGCGTGGAGACCTCGTGAACGGCGGAGCCGAAGGATCCTTTAACTTCGCCTGCGGCGGGAAGGCCGGAAGCGGCCTTCTTGCGCGCAGCGGAAAAGGCCGACTTGATGGTTTTTTCTTCCTTGGGGCTCCACGAGATACCGGCAAGTATTTCGGGAAAGCCCCCTGAATCGTAGGAGTCAAAAAGGAGACTGCCGGAGGCCGCGCTCAGTTTATCGGTAAAGACACGATAGGGGAATGCGAGATAGGAATCAGCGTCCCCCGTCGCCTTGTCGCCACGCACGGGGAAGAGGAGCATATCGATATAGAGCGCGCTGCCCGGCCAGGACTTTTCAATAGAAGAGAGCTCGCGGCCCGAGAGGTCGTAAAACTTGACCTTGGCCTTTATCTCTCCACCCTCGCGCGATTCGACCATGAACTTGAGGGGGACCGTCTCGGAGCGAAGCCGTGTTTGCACACCTTCGAGGTAGGCGATCTGGATCCTCTGCAATCTCGCGGCGTCGCCGGCCATGAGATAGCCACCGATCGCGAAGCTCAGGATCATGATGAGCCAGCCGAGGGAGCGCGAGTTCCCCCTCTTGCCCTCAGCGCGATATTTCACTTGCCCACCAGTGCGAGGAAAGCATCCTCGCTTATGATCTGGACGCCATAGGAGGCGGCCTTTTTGTTCTTCTCCGAGCCCGAGGCGGGATCGTTGGTCACTAAATAGGAAAGGCCTTTGGTCACCGAACTCTTGGGTTGCCCGCCCAGAGAGCGCACGAGGGCCTCGGCGTCCGGCCGCTTCATGGATTTCAGCTCGCCGGTGAAGCAGAAGCTCTTGCCTGCCAAGGGACCCGAATCCGACGGCGGAAGTATCCTTACCGCGCCGGTCGCGATCAGGGCGTCCATATCGGCACCGACGTTCGCAAGCCCCTCGACTATTGTCTTCGCCGTGATTTCGCCCAGGCCGTCGATCACCGCGAGCTCCTCAGGCTTAGCCGCTCGGAGTTTCTCGAGGCTGTCAAAGCCCGAGGCCACCGCTTTCTGCGCGAAAAGCTCGCCTATGCCCTCGATGTCAAATCCCGCGACGAAGCGGGCGAGGCTCGTCTCATTCTTGGCGACAAGATTGCGCAGGATCTTCTTCGCGAGCGTCTCGCCCATGCGATCATAGAGGGCGAGCTCTTCGGCCTTAAGCCCGTAGAGGTCGGCTATCGATTTCACCCGCCCCGAGTCGAGGAGCTTGCCTACGATGACGGAGCCGAAGTCGCGCACGTCCAGGACCGAAAGCCATTTCTCGATCCTGTGCCGGAGCTTTTTGGGGCAGTCGGGATTGGGGCAATACAGGCGCGTGCCCTCGTCGACGAGAGTCTCGCCGCAGGAGCATCTATGGGGAACGTCTATCGCCTTTGCGCCCGGAGGGTTGTCGACGAGCCCCTCGATCTTGGGGATGATCTCGCCGCGCTTGGTCATGATGACGCGCGAGCCTATCTTGAGGCCCATAGCGGTAATAAGGTTGGTGTTGACGAGGCTCGCGCGCTGGACGGTCGTGCCCGCGAGACGCACGGGATCGACGATGCCGATGGGTGTGTAGTTCGCGCCGGACTCGCTCCATTCGACTTCCCGCAGGGTGGAGATGGCCTCCTCAAGGCTGAATTTGAAGGCTATCTGCCTTTCCGGCCGGGCCCTAGCCATGTCCTCCGTGTCGATGGCCCTGCCCTTCACGACGAGGCCGTCAATGTCGTAGGGCAGATCGGGACGCCTGTCCATGACGCGGGCGCGATAGTCGACGATCTCTTCGGGTTTTAGGAATATCTCCTGAGGAGAGGTCTCGAAACCCATGCGGCCCAGCCATTCGAGCTTCTCGGCCTCGTCGGAGAAGGGAAAACCGCCAGGGACGGTCCCGGAAGCGTCGTAGCAGATGACGTGGAGGTCCTCGCTGCCCGAACCGTCCTTGCGCTTCATGAGGCCGTTGGCCGCGTTGCGGCAGTTGGCCTTGTCCGCGTACTTCGCATCGTGCACGCTGTGAAACATGAGCACTTCGCCGCGTACTCCGCCCGTGAAGGCGACGGAAAGACGGGAGACGACGCCGGCCATGCGCGAGGCGTTGGGCGTGATCTCGTCGCCGATTTCTCCGTCGCCGCGCGTCACCGCTCGGACGAGACGGCCCTCCTCGTATTGCAGCTCGAGGCTGGCTCCGTCGAGCTTGTATTGGACAAGGTACTCGGGGTGGCCTATTTTCGCGCACCAGACTAGGAAGTCCTCTGGGTTGGAGGCTTTCTCCTGACTGCCCATGGGTATAAGATGGCGCGCCTTGGGCCAGCCATCGGCGGTGTCCGAGCCCACGACCGCAAAAATATTATTGCCGGGATCGAGGCGCAAGAGCTCGTCCCATAGCTCATCAAAATCGGCGTCGGAGATCTCCGGCTGGCCATTATAATAAAGATTCTGGTGCTTCTTTACGAGGAGCTCGAGCTCGGCTATCCGCTTCGTGTCTTTCTTGGCCATGGCTAAGGTCATAGTACGCCGGGGCCCGGGGCACTGTCAAACTCACTCATTGAAAACCCCGAACCCTTTCGGCGAGGCTCAGCGCTATGAGTTCATACGTTATAAGGCCGGCGAAACGCCTTCATGTACCCTGCGGCTCGAGGCATCGCTTCAGGGCACGGCGCCTTCCGAATCCAGCGCGCTCTGCGGCAGCTATTACCGCACAGCGGCGGGCGCTGTCGGTGGGCAGCCTCTGGCCGGGCCAGGCGGGCTACCCCTTCGCTTACGATCTCGCCCTCTCGGCTTCGAGCGCTGTCGCGTAAGAGGCCATTCCCTCAGCGCTCGGGACATGGATAAAAGCCACGGCGAAGAAGGAGGAAGCCTCTTCGAGCTCGCCCCTACTCCTCGCGGCTGCCGGAGACATACAGGGCAGGCAAGAGCGGGCATCGGCCATCGCCACAGGCAAGGAGAGCCTGGGCAAGCTCATCGCCCCCGCGCTCCTCGAACGCATCCGAGGAGAGGACTTCGCCGTAGCCAACCTCGAGCCCCCCTCTCCGGCCGCGGCGAACCTAATCCCCAAAAGCACTATCAGTTCCGCATGCCGCGCGGAAGCTCGTCATTGCTGCGCGACGCGAAACTCGAGCAAGGCGGCGGCGCAGGGAGAGACGGTCATAGTCTTCGCCCACGGCGACATCGAGTACCGGCTGAAGCCTAGCCAGGCGGCAATGAAACTCTACGACCGCTTCGCCAAGGCGGGCGCCGCCTTAGCGCTCGGCAGCCATCCGCATATCCGTAGGGCTGCACCGCTCGAGGCGGATCGCTCATCGCATACTCGCTGGGCAATTTTGTCTTCACGCGAGAGGGCGAGCCGGAGGCGGCCTGGGAAAGCGGCCTCCTTGAGCTTCTCGTCTATCGTGGCAAGCTACGGGCTCTTAGGCTCTTTCCTATAGTCGTGAGCTATACGGTGGTACTGTAGCCGACCCGAATAGATCGGCCGCGGATTCTCATTTCTTGAGGCTCTGCGCCGAGCTCGAGTGAGCCCTAAGGCAGCGGCTAAGGCCGACAGGCACCCAGGAAGAAGGGCGCGTGGTTCGACGTGAATACGGGCGGCGTCCTCGCGACGATATTCTTGATCCGAGGCTCGGCCTCGAAATCATCGGAAATAAATTTCCTGACAAGCGGTCTGTCCCAGCCCGCGGGATGCTTGAACTCCCGATAGAGCGAGAGCTCCCCATCGTAGAAACTTTTCGTGGCGAGGCCCTTGGCCTCCTCGCCCGAGGCGGGCAGATTGAAGACC
>Ga0326727_10002065_pt1 | contig 70921 bp, 70 predicted proteins | sample MB2enrmetagenome_FD_207643 | JGI IMG/M metagenome (GOLD analysis project Ga0326727, IMG submission 207643) | Lab enriched peat soil microbial communities from McLean, Ithaca, NY, United States - MB29MY | ecosystem: Environmental > Terrestrial > Soil > Wetlands > Peat | place: USA: New York...
GTGATTGGAGCAGCCTGGTTGCGTACGCATAATGCCCACGGATGGGCGAATACGGTGTGTGCCAAACATCACGCTTAACTCGTACCGAGGCATAGCAGCGTAAAGAATTTTCTCATAGGTGTGTGCGAGCACCAACATACCCTCCTCAAATGGGGGCTCGGAACAAATACGCGAAACCTGCGGAATGTCCAATCTCCTCAAGAGAAATTTCCATTTGAGCTCCATCGAAGTATTATCGCTTCGACATAGCAGAGTCTCTGAGCGTAGTGCTGTTTTTATTCCCTCACACATCGTGTTGTAGGTATGGCAATAGATCGCGAACTCTTGAAGAACATCTTGGAGCATTACAAACACAGATTGGACGAGTTCCTTCAGGAGGAGAACATAAGGCCGGTTGCCAGCGGACACTTCAGCAAACACATAGACGATCTGAAGCACAGAGTCGACGAAGCTCTATCCGCATTAGGTTCACTCAAATCCGACGTGGACGCCGAAACCAAGAGTTGGGTAAGAAGCTATAGCGATATTCTGAAACCAGCTGTGTCGCAATACGAGAAAGATGCAAAACAATTTCTCGCCGAGGCTGATGCGAAATTGTCCAAACCTGATCTTCGCCATTTGGAGATTGAGTTGGCAAGAATAGCCGCGGAAATAGTTACGCTGCTAAACCTCTAGCAATACGATTATGCTCTTTTGATACAAGGTAACAGGACGAATCAGCACCATTCAAAGGCTTGCATTTGGACGCGCTGAGCCAATACGCCATAAATGTGGAAATTAGCGTTGTCCGCTAATATAGGGCGATAAGAGATATGACAGGCGATCTCGTCAAATCAGTAAGGAGATTGTTCAGCGAAAAATCAGCGCTTTTAGCTCGCTAGAGACTTGGAAGCATCGTGATTTCGCTTGATTCTGAAAAACCTCCGCAGAAATAGTAGGTATAAGTATCAAGAGTAAGAACAAATGGCTCACAATAGTACTAACTAGAAAAAGAGTGGAATAGTACGGCTAGATTTTCCATAGCGAACGCATTTTTATTATTACCAATTTTCACTCTCATTATCCTCTACATCATATCGAAACTAATGCGAAGAAATCCTAAACCACAACCTACGACACAGCAGCATGCATCGCGGCGTTGGTGACATCCTAACAGCATTCCAAGTAGCTATCAGATCTATTCCAACGATTAGCAATAAAGTGAGATAGCCACTTGGAATGTTTGTTGCCACAAGGTGCGCACCGAAAGGGATACGTGGGGCCTATTTGATCGCTACCTTGTGCTTTTTGACTTCGGTAGGTGTCTTCTTTGGGATCCTGACCTCTAGCAGACCGTCTTTGAGCGTCGCTCCAGCATCGTCGACGCAGGAAACAGACGAGCCCAAACCATACTGGAAGCGTCCCGCACCGGCCTCTACCACTGGGTTCCCCAACTTAGGGAATGGCTTAAGGACCCGAGGTACGTCTGGTACCTAGGCCTCTTGGAAGTGAACCGGTAAATTGAGCAAAGACCAAACAATCGGCGCCGCAATACTCGCCGCCAGTATCGTGGGCATAATCATCTACGCACTCCTCCTCTACTCATACGCCCTAATCGTGCTGCAGATCACCGCATTCATAGCCGTAGCAGGGGTCCTAGCGATTCTAGCCTGGATAGGATACACGATGGCCACAACGCCACCGCCCGCACCCATCGAAGCCCCCGAAACCCCAGCGAACCCCACACAACCGCAGCCAGAAACCGGCTAAGGCGCGGCCGTCGCGTTAAACCACACCTGCAACCACGTCACTCTACGCTCAGCTTCGGCACCCCACCCGATACCGAAACTATCGGAGTCCGCGTTCCAAAGTTCCAGAGTTCGATTATCCAACTAAGAAGATAGAATGAGCAAGCGGGACTGACGTCACTGTATCCAGGAGGCGAGGAACGCCGCCTCCCAACTAATTCTCTTCTACTCTGATTCCTCACTTTCATCTCTCAGTCCCACCGGATCTCGGGTTGCCTTCACCCGTTATCCCTCTGCATCGCCTACGGAGTCTGCGTGAACTGATTGCTCTACTTAGCTGGCCGGTTCCGTGCAGGCATTCGGGTCCATTCGATCAACCATCCTCTTCTCGTCGGATCTTGGATCGAATGGTGAGGCTTAGGGTTGTCTGGTATTGGAAACGGTACATGAGAAAGAACCGGTACCACTACAAACGATACTTCCTTCCCGTCCCCAAGACTATCGGGGACCGGCTGGAGGCGAAAGTTGACTACGTAGTCCAGCTATTCGGACCTGCAATTGTCTACTTACCTCGAGGGCTGAATCTCTTGTCGCGACTCGAAAAACTCGAAAACATTCATCGAGAAAACACACCTGTTGAAAGCGAGGTATTGAGTCATTCCTTAGTAGAGGGTTCAAAAGCAAGGGAACGAAACGATTAGTCGAGATCATTCTCGCGCGCGAAAACACTATACCGCAGCCGTGAGGGAGCGGGATGCTTCCAATTCCGCGTGGGACTAAGGCCAATGTGTTAGTCACAGGCTCACCATTCTGGCCTCATGTCTGTTGAGCCCCGTCGTCGGAAGCGCGTTGTAAGCCTCTATCTGCGGGACGACATTGTAGAGGCCTTAGAGCGCGTCGCCACGGATTCCGACCTGAACGTCAGCCGCGTCGCCGAAATCCTATTGGCGTTCCAGCTGGAGATGGGGCACATAATAGAGAATGAACGTTTCCTCATAGATTTGCACAAGCGCTTTCACAGAACCGCCTAAGCGTCCGGTTTGATATGTGTGGCCTCATAGAAAACGAGTCATTTCTCATAGAATTTAGCCCCGATCTTCACAGAACTCAGTAAGTACTCGACTTGGCTGGATGGAAAATCATGATGTAGCTTGAATGCAATGCAATATAGTCGATGGGATGGTCAGGTCGTATACCTTCCACCTGAAAGCAAGCACGCCGTAGGAAAACGGAAAATGGCCGCAAACCGGAGGTGTGAAGAATGAAGGAGAGAGTTTTGAAGCGCGTGACCTTGGATCAGGCGATCGGACTGTTCTCGTCCCGCAAGTGGAACTTCTTTGAGGTAAGAACCGAAGAGGGCCTAGTCCGGTTAGAGGCGCCCGTCGGGACGGGTGAGGTGTACGTGGTGGAATTGCCCTACCGCGACGAGGAGCAATTGAAAGATATAGTGACTCATTCTACTACACTAGCAAGCGTCAACAGTTCGGCATAACCACGGTGATCCCGGGCCTTACGTTGAACACCCAGTACTGGTTTGATTTGGCGTTGGCCGCGATTACCGGCGGAACGGCAAGCCTCACCGGCCTAGAATTCGTCATAACTGAACTCTAGGCCTCTCCAAACCTCTCTTTGGGTAATCGTGATTTCCTATCTTCAGGGCTGTAGCTAGTCGCAGTTAAGAGTTCGCGGTTTCATGCGCAGTAGGTAGTTTTCTCTTTCTCCGTTTGAGTCTTGGCTTTGGAACGAACGCCTTAAATGGTTGTAAACAGTGTTAACTAATGTAAACGGTGTGTGATTTGGCGAAGAGCCGGCTAATGGAGGTAGTGGCAGCGAGATTGCCAAAGGGGGTTGCGCGTGAGATCGAGCGGATCGCGTTGGAGGAGAAGCTTGACAAGTCTTCCGTGATAGCCCGCGCAACCGACCTGTACATCAGAGAATGGAGGCTTGGGAAAGCGGTCAGGCTCTACGGGGAGGGAAGAGTCACAGCCCTGAAAGCCGCTAGTCTCGCCAACTGCTCTATCTGGGATTTTCTCGACGAACTCGAGAAAAAGAAGATGCCAATACGATATTCGGCGGAGGAGTTCATCGAAGACTTCGAGGCAGCGCGGAAAGGGTAGAGCGCCCGCTTGACGAAGCGCTTAGTCTTTGACACAACTCCAATGATTTACATAATCAGGGGCTCGTTGGCGGGAGCTCTTAGGAGGCTGCAGAATCAGAAGTTCTTACCCGAAACCGTCTACGAAGAACTCATGGTCGGTGAAGCCCAAGGGAGGCCAGAGGTTGCGGTGATACGGGAACTTGTTGAAGAAGCCGCATTCATACTTACTCGACCTCGCAGCACCTCTCAGGTCAAGAGGCTCATGAAGATCGCTGTCGAAGGCGAAAATAAGCCTCTGCACAGAGCTGAAGCAGAGGCACTCGCCATCGCCAAGGAACTCGACGGAATTCTGATCGCAGATGACCACGCTGCGAGGTTCACAGCCAAGCTGATGCAGGTAGAATGTCACGGGACTGGCTATCTGCTTGGAAGGATGTACCAAGAAGGTGAGGTGCCAAGAGACGAAGCAATAAGAAAACTCACCGAGATGCGAAGAGCAGGCTGGCGTCTGAGCGAAGATGACTACCGCACGATACTCGAATACCTCAAAAAACTTTGATATCTTCTTGAGGTCGTGGCGGACGGAAGATTTGTAAAGAATGTTACTGGTCAGTTTTTGACTAGTCGGTTCGAAGCGTTATGCCTGTGGGATTCTGCGCGTTTTGTGCGTATGGTTTCCATGGGCTGTTTCTTTCGGTGGAACATCCAAGACACATGAGCGATTTTCGAGGAGTGCGAGATTCAAGCGTTTGAGGACTTGGAATCCCACTAGCATGCGGCTTGGGCCGGAGAGTGGGGTGAGAATATCGGTTTCGATTTGTTTGCCCGCAACCTCCAGCAGCGCTGGTGCGGATCGCATAGTTAGGGTTCCTGCAAGTGTTGCGTACGTTGGCCGCATATCGTCTGGAACCTCAATGTCTGGTAAACGAAGCAGTTCGAAAATGTCGTTGGTAACCATCGTTGGGCCATTGAACCCGGTATCAAGTTTAAAGACGGCCCTTCCTCTCTCGGGGAATCGGTGGTCGAGTAGCGGGTTTAGTATGCTGGCCTCAATTACGTAACCCCAATCTGCGGCTTCGAAGCATTCTCTAAGCTTCAAGCGACCCGCCAAGCCATTCACCTGACGGCTGGTTATGAACGACGAGTGCTTTCGTCGATCGGGTCTCCTTCAATATCCTGAAAGCGTGAGATAGAGAGCGAAAATGTCCAAGGTAGGTTCCGTTGGCGATCACAAAATAATCGTTAGGGTGCTGTGAGAACCTCTTTTTCATGGTAAGGTAAACTTCAACGTTTCGCTCCCTCTCTTCATCTCTAGGCCTCTTAGTAGCCAGCCAAACCTTGACGGCCTCATTGAAGATCTCACCCACACTCTTACTTTGAGACGCCGCCTCAGCCTTGAGGCGGGCGTAGAGTGTTGGGTTCACTTTTTTGAGAAGAACGTTCGACAAGCGGGGTCGATCGACGCCGATCGTTAAACAAGTTTATTAAGTTTACCTCGCCTCCAGCAGACCGGTATACCAGGTTTCTCGTCTTCGGAAGAGGGAACACGGTGATGATGAAACGGCTGAGAACCTATTTCGGGTTCCAAACCCTATTGCTTGGAGAATCTTCACCGCCTCAACAGCGTTTTCTATGATAGGTTCTTTTTCAGCATCATTCATGATGAAGTAGAATGAGGCTTGTTTCGTTGAGAATAGTGTTGTTGTGTGGGCCCTACAAGAACAGCAATTGACAGATAGACCTTTGACGTTCGCAAGTCCTAGGTCCATGCCTCGCACTAAAGTGTCGTGACGTAATTGGCCTATATTACAAATGGGTCAAGGGTCCATGTCTTCAAGCAGGTAACTGGGAAGTCTTAGGCCCTTACTCTTCACCGCAGACCTCTTCGCGGGCACGTAGAAGGATTCGAACCTACCGTAAGGACGCCCCTTCAGCGACTCGCTGACAGCGACCATATGCAACCCCCGCCGAGTCCGCCTCTTTATCCTCGACCTGACGCGAAATGCTGCGAGGACTGGAGGAGAGCTGGTTTCCCAGAACACGGATTTGCCTCCTGAACTGTGAACCTTATTCCCCAACGTCAGAGCCCCCCAGTAACTAGTCTCCCTGAGAACCATGTAATGCAGACCCGGATGAATGAGCCCCGGCCAGCCCACCTCATCTTTACGCGGAGTATACAGGCACCAGACTTCGTTCCCATGTCGTTCAAACGAAAGCCTCAGGCCCCTCCGATGACGCGGCCCGCAACCGAAACATGGGTTCTCCAAAGGATTCTCAAGCTTCGCCATAAAATAACCGAATCCACTCTCCCAGACCTGTCTAGAAAACCTGTCTGGTGGATGCGGATCAGCCTGCTGGGTAAGTCCCAGTTTCCTTCAGGCAGGAACGAGTCTTCAAGTAACCGCTCCAACATGCCAATACTGGCAATTGTGCGTTCCGATTACGTTGAGTTCGAGAGAACCATAGGGCGATACTTAACCGGAATACGTTGACAACCCTGCGTTGAACTGGAATCGCACCAAGAGTACCACACCGGGTTCCTGAAGCATGCCAAAAAGCGATTTCGACTCCCTTGCTCAATGGCCTTTTTCTCTTTGCACTCGATCCAACCATTCTGACACCAAAGCAGCGAAGAGTTGAGCTTGCTCGATTTGCAGGTTGTGGCCCGCGCTGTCTAGTACCGATAATGTTGCTCTAGGGTAGTTTTCTATTATGCTCCATGCGTCCCTGTATCCTACTGAGGTGTCTTGTCTTCCTGCGACTATCAGAACCGGTTTGTCATACTGTTCTCGGCGGGAGTCAACATCAAATGAAAAAGGATACCCCCTGCTTCCTAGCTTCTTAAGGTAAGCCGTATCAGCGACTTTCAGGGCGACAAGAATTTCGTCACGGAATCGTTCCCAGTTTCTGCGGGTCTGAATTACTGCCATCGACGCGAATTCATTGGCGTCTGACTCATCCATCTCAGAAAGCAAGCTTTGATCCTCGACGATTATCTTCCTCGCGGGGAGATTTCGCTTCTCTGGGTCGGGGGCAATCAGGGGGCAGATTAGTAGTAGACCATCTACGAATTTCCGTTTCTTGAGGACCAGTGCCCTTGCTAAGTATCCTCCATAGGATTCTCCTACGAGAAGGAAACTCTGATTGGGGAGGATGCGATCGACGAACGCGAGCACGACTTCGAGAACCTTGTCGGTGCAATCGATCCACGGCTCTCCTCTTGTTCTTCCCATGCCGGGCAGGTCGAAGTAGATTCTCTTCCACCCTGGTCTGCTGGCGAATATTGGTTCCATGCAACCTTTCATTAGCCTGTGATCCGGGGAGAAACCATGTACCATCAGAACCGGTACACCGTCGCCGCATGTCTCATAGTATATGCTCACGTTACCTAGGTCACAGAACAAAACGATCTCACTGAAACTCCTCTCGAACATTGCCCTTACAGCTGATATACGTTTGGCTCGTCCTCAGAAAGTGTGTGCGTGCACCAGCTATACTGTGTGACACACACTTATCGACCGTGCTCGCTTCGCTCGCAGAAATCCAAAGTAATGAGCGAGTCAACTTCGCCCCTTGACCTCCTCTCATCTTACCCTTTTCTCATCGCATCACGAAAAAGGAATGATTGGAGAGGAATCACGCAGAAGAGATAAGAATGGATAGAATCTTTTCACAGTGGGGAGATTGCTCATGGTGGAAGAAGAGGAGAAAGATGTAACTTGGTTGCAGCAGCTATGTCGGGGCGATGCAAAATTATATGATGTTCTCTCAGGTAGCCTGCCTTTAGATCCTATAGCTGGCTTGGCGAAGGAGGACCTGGGGATCCTCATTGAGCAGGCGGAGAAAAGTGTCAAGGATGCAAACTATGAAGAAGCGGTTTGGAAATATAGACTGGTAGTGGACAAGGCTATCTTTGAAGCTACACAACACCAAGAGGAAAAGGATAGGTACATCAAAGTCATCCGAGACCTCCTGTCGAAGACCGCACAAGCGACTGAGAGAGCGAAGGAAAAGGCAGAGAAGGAAGGACGCACCGGCCGCGTTGCTGCCCTTCTGAAAAGGATTGAACACTGTAAATTTGTAAGCGAAAGAATCGAAGCCGTTCTAGAAGTAGCCTCTCACTATTACAATGAGAGATTACAGATACTGCGAGAGAAGGAGAAAGGAGAAGACCGAAGAAAAGCGAAAAGAGCAGATAGAATGAAAGAGGACAGAGAAGAGGAGCGACCAGAGAAAAGAGACAAGAAGCGAGAGAAAGAGAAAACAGAAAAGAGATTAGAAGAGGACAAGGAAGAGAGACGAGAAGCGGGAGAAGAGAAGGAGAGAGGAGAAGAGAGAAGAGAAAAGATGCTGAAAACTAGAAGATAGTTACTGCACCAGTGTTGGGAGTTCCGTGTTGAACTGATTTTGTTTTCCAACGCGCTAGCGACAGACTGCGCGCGCACGGACATTGGCTTGCGTCTTGGCTGTCTCAGGAGTCGCGCGATACTTGGCGCGACACATACGCGCAGATCTCGCAACACGCGAGCCAGTGATGAGTTCAAATTTGGGTGCTCGCGCCACCAGTACCGACGACGAATCAGTGCACCCCACAGACACAAAGAGAAATCCGGGCGGGTTAGTTCTCTACGAATACAATGCGAGTGGAAGCAGGGGTGACGGTAAGTGTAGGAATGGAAGTACCGATAACGGTTTTTGAATCAGCTTCAGCATTGGCATCAGCCTCACCGGCCTAGAAGTCGTCATAACTGAACTCTAAGCGTCATAGGACACTTTTTTCCGTAGATTTTGCAAGTGAAGATATGTCGTCGGTGCCGATTCTAGCGTTTTCCTTCGCAGGGCTTATGATGTGACATCAATGGGCATTGCAGCCTGATGTTTCGGGTCGAAGTGGCAAGCTTTCGATCTGCCATAGTCTCCAAATCGGTTCAGGAAGCTCTTGATCTTGCATGTGGCCGCATGAACAGCAATAGCGTTCTTCCGTTACCCACTTCTCCGCTTTCAGTCTGGTAAAGCTCCAGAACAGACGCATAGAACGATTACATTTCTCACAATTCGGCGTCATGACGGTTTCAGCACGCGAGAACGGACAGATGTTGTCTATGGACTGACTCTAGACATGAGAGAGCTAACCGAACGGGAAACAAGGTTTCGGCGCTGGCTGTGTCAGCTTTCTCACGTGATTCAAATGATTAGGACATAATGTGAGACTTCGTGACGGCAAATTGAGCATGGCAGCAAACCCCACCTGCACCACCACCACGTCCGGCGGCAAAGAATGCGTGATGGGCTTAGACATGTCATAACTGAACTGTGAGAGAGTACCTAGACTAGGTCCTGTGTGTTATTCGGGCGGCTCGTGCTTGTGGGAGTTCTTGTCTGCCACCATTCCGTAGAACGCTAGTAGAACTCCGAGAAGCGTCAGCGGGACGGCGAATAGGAGGTTCGGGTATATTGTCGCGGGTTGGGATGAATTCCCTAAGCTAACAAGGGGCATCGGCGCGGCTGCGAGAGCAATCACGATGACCACTGCACCAAGGATAAGCCCAAGTTTGTTCGCCGTCGGCACCTCCCTAACCGCCAATATTCAGCTACGTTCGCAGCGATAAACTATAAGGGTGGGCAGATGATTCATCCCGCCGAGCGAGACACGTTGATGTCACGGTTCGAGAAGGAAGGCCAGCGCCTAGTCTGCGATAAGTGTGGCTTCGAAACGAACAGTCAAGAGATATTCGCGCTTCACAAGAAGAACTGCCCCCGGATCTAGCCCTCCGCGCCCTGCCCGAACTCCGCTCGAGATAGGTGGCAGGCGGCCGGTTATGTCGAGGTTGGTTGAGGGGTTCTCTTTCAACGATTTCTGCCTCAAATGCCAGAAGGTGCTAGAGCATCGGGTTGAGGTAGAGGGACGGGAATTCTTTGGGGTATGCTCCGGATGCGGTCAGAGGCGGGCTATGGCAAACCTGAGCCAAGTGTACTACCCGAAAACGGAATTATGGGTAACACGATTCAAGATCGGCAACCTACCCAGCGTCGTAGCCGGAAAACTCATAGACGCCGCAAAGAATCCCAGACCCTAACCACTCGAAGCCAATTCCTCCACCATTACGGTCCCTCCTCAGGCAGTTTTGAGAGCAGAAGCCTGCATACCAAACCGATAATGTGCCGCTAAAGTCGCCGAATCCGAGAATTGGGCCGCCGAATCCATGGAATCATCATTGAAGAATCCAGGATCTCCGCCTTTCAAGGAGTTCAACCCGGTCCTGTGAGCTTGCGCATGAGCGTAACGCACGAACATGCACATCCGCCACTGTTACGGCTCATGATTCTCGGCAAACCAGGCAACGGAGAGAAATAGCGGGAAATTTTGTGAACGCGTCGCGTGAAGAAAAATCTAATTCGGGATTCGTTGCAGCATTTCGGTTTTTCGCGGCGTTGTGAACCGATTCTAGTGATGCCTCGGGATATTTTGGAGAAAAAATTTTCGCGCGAAAGATTTTTCGCGTCGAGGCAACTCTTATATCTGAATTACTTAATCATAGTGAAAATCAGAGATTTCTAACGGGAGGATCTTGAGTACAAACAATGCCCTCTAGACCTTACTCTTATCGGCATGTCGTTGCAACGCTTTACGGATGCCGCGCCGACCTTCTCGACGATGAACTTCTCCTTGACACAACCTTGAAAGCGATCCACTCCGCCAACATGCAACTCGCGAAGACGAAGACCGTGAACCCCCTAGTCTACAGGGTTGAGGATGACATCATGGGAGGAGGAGTCAGCGTTAACGCCCTGATCACCACAAGCCACCTAACGCTCCATACATCAAGAAAATATCGAACCGTAGAATTTGACTGCGCCACCTGCGGCTGCGAAAGTAACCCCTGGGCGGCTCTGGACATGTTCAAGCAGACGCTACGGCCCACTCACGTTACAATGCAGTACCAGCACGGGGAACACCCGCTGCTAACGCTTCCGCCGATAAAGGTAATCTCTCGCCCTAGACGGGCTCAGGAAGAATCAACGCTCAGTTACTAACCTATTTCTCATCCTCGGCTCCGCCCAGTTCGAGCCTTCTAACGGCGTTTCCGATCAGGTCGAGCAGTGCTTGATCTACTTGGGAATCAAGGCTTAGGATTAACATGTGTAGGGCGGTTCTATACATCGCAAGGAAGACCTTGTCATATTTCACTGTCAACCACCTCATTGCTCCACAGAATGGTCGCAACTTGTCCGCCGAGTCGATCATCAATGGCGCAGCTATTTTCATAAAGTCACGATCGGTTTGGGCGGGGGTGAGAGAAGCGACTCCTTCCCTCATCTTCGATTCGAGTAGATCGTACCTAGGGTTGAGAATTGCAACGTATCTAATTCGATTGTCAAGTTTGAATATGGACTCAGTTACTTCCTTGATGCTCGGCACGCGATCCCACATCCGCACCCGTTGTAATTGGTAAGTTCCATATGAGCTTGCGCTGCGGGTTCGGTACCGTGGTGTAAGCCTTAATTCAAAGGATTCCGCTAGGTCCATAGCGGCGTCGGAGAAATGCTAGATTCAACTAAGCTGCGGCGTGAAATAGCCCGCCTGTACGAGAAGAACCCTGAGGGGTGGCGTGTCTTGGTCGGAAGAGACAAGTCGGGTTTCTACGACGCGTTGATCTCACACGGCGCCGAGGCTTGGCAGCTGAAGGAGTACCAAGTCAACCCGTACAAGTTCGTGGGCCTCGGCTCAAGGCTCCCGAACCCAACCATAGCTCCCCTGATTCCTCGGGAAGAACCGTTCGGCTTGCGGGCAATCGGGTTGGATCAGATGAAAGAGATCGCAACCATGATAGACGACCCCTCATCCATGAGCGAGCTCGCCGCGAAACTTCTCAGCCGCAAACCCGTGAGCGCAAGTGAAGCGGTTGAAAGCCCGGCCGTTCTTCAGGGGCCGATACTCCAATCGCCAAGGCCGCTAGAGGCGCTTTCCTCCGCTCATACAAAGCTTGACGCAAGGTTGAGAAAGGAACTGCGGAGCTTAGTTAACAGAGAATTTCGCCACACGGTGACACCGTACATCTAGAATGACGCCTTACAGGCCACTGACGCCATTGACCGCACTTAATCCTGCCGCGAATTAAGCAGGGCTAAATTCCTCTCCGGCAGTTGCGAAGGCGTGGTGGAGTTCATTCAGAATATTGACCCGATCTTCATTCTAGAACCCATTCTCGTGATTGGGTTCAGTGTTGGCACCCTCCTCTATTGGCACCTGAGGGAAGGCCTCACAAAGTACATCTTGGTTTTTTCGCTCTTGGCCTACGGAGCAGCCGTCGCCGCAAAATTCGCTTTCCAATTTCTCACCGCACCCGCCTTTCTATCAATATCTCAAGGCTCCCTTTGGCTGCTGGGGCTCTACCTTGGGCTTCAGACCGTGATCTTTGAAGTGGGCGGGGCGTTCCTCGTTGCCCGTTTCGCGGTTTCAAAACATCGAATGAAGAAACGTGATGGCGTGGGCTACGGGTTGGGGCTTGCGTTTTGGGAAAACGCCGTACTCCTCGGCGCAACCATGCTTGCGAGCCTCCTTTTCTACTTCGTCACTATTGCGCAAGGCGGCGCGGCGGCTGACAGCCTCTCTTCTATCCTTTCAAGTTCCCAACCCCAACTCTTCTCTTCCCCGCTTGACGCCCTCCCGCTCATCGGCTGGGGTGTGCTTGAGAGAGTCTCGTCGATGATGGCTCATCTCTCATGGGGATACCTATGCTTGAAAGCCGCCGTCTCGCGACGGAGAAGATACTTTCTCCTCGCCCTCCCTATGGGTTTGATTGATTTTCTGGTTCCTTTCGCCAGAACCATGCCTCTTCCTCTCTTCGAAATTATGGTGTTCATGTTAGCGGCATTTTGTGTGTTGGCAGCGGTTTTCGTGTCTAGAGAGTGACGCCGAACGTTTAATTGATTTAGCGAAACAGGCGCGCCGGGGATGGATCCTTGACTCCTATGATGACTGCGGCCAGGCTGCACAGGATCGGCGGCGGGCTAAGAATAGATCGGGTTCCCGTTCCAAGAATCTCCGCTAACCAGATCCTGGTGGAGGTTAGGGCGAGCGGAATCTGCCATTCCGATCTAAACTACAGAAGAGGCGTCGCGCCGGTGGCGAAACTCCCCATCACGCTGGGGCATGAGATCGCCGGCATCGTGGCTAAGAAGGGAAGTAAGGTCAGGGGCCTTCGCCTCGGAGAGAGAATACTCATCCATTATGTTTCCAGTTGCGGCCGATGCCTATACTGCCGCACGAACCGGGAGAACTACTGCAAATCCTACCAAATGATTGGAAAGGATGTGGACGGCGGGTTCGCTCAATACTGCGCTATTCCGGCCGCCTCCGCGGTCCGGTTGCCAGCGACGATACCCTTCGAACAGGGCGCCATTATGGGCTGCGCAGTCCCCACCGCGTACCACGCCCTAAGGAGGGGAAGGGCCCAACCGAATGACACCGTCGTCATAATCGGAACGGGAGGCCTCGGAATGCACGCCGTCCAATTAGCGAAGAGAGCCTTCCGTGCGGGGCGGGTCATAGCCGTGGACCGATTCGAGTGGAAACTTAAACGGGCAAAGAGCTTCGGCGCAGACGTTACCGTAAACGCGGCAACCGACGATCTCGTAAACGAAGTGAACCGAACGACGGGTGGGACACTGGCCGACGTGGTTCTAGATTTCGTAGGTTCCGAGAAGACGAATCAGCAAGGGATCGGCTGCGTCGGAAAAGGAGGAAGACTAGTTTTGGTTGGGATAGGTGCCAAGGCAATCACGGTCTCCCCTTACAGGACGATAATCGGGAAGGAGATGGAGATCGTTGGCGTGGATGACCACTTGAAAACGGAACTAAACCAGTTAATCGCCCTCGTACGATCCCGACGGTTGGACCTCTCACACTCCGTTACCCACAGGGTAGCGCTTAGGGATGTGAATGAGGGTTTCAGAATTCTCGAAGACGAACACGAGAAACCAATCAGAGTAGTAGTTTCAATGGGAGACTGAAGGCGTCCTCAACCTCTTCGTGAGGATGCATGCCCCCGCAATGGCCAGCAGCCCCACGACCGCTAAGAGGTTTGGTTGAAACTCCGGAATAGGCGCCGGAGCCTGTGGCTGTAGGTAGAAGTTAACCGTGGTACTTGACCCGTCGGAGACCGTCACATTCACGGGTGGCGCCCAATACACGGGATTGTAGAAGTCGTAGACGGAGACGTTGTACGTCCCAGCCGGGACCCGCATCAGGTAGAACCCGCTAAAGCCGGAGAATGCTTCGAAGGTTTGATTACCGGTTCGCGCGTAGATCTGAGACCAGTCCACAACGTTTCCGCTTGGGGAAACAACCATACCGCTTATCGTGCCGCCGGCCCCCCCATAGTAGTCTGGCGTAGAGGACGCCGAGGCTAGGTTACTGCCGACAAGCACCAGAGAGATTACAACTAGAGACGCCAAGAAAACTACGGCCGGCCGCATTCGATTCACGATTCGACTCATATTCCTCTGTATGACGATAAAAGATTTGGCGCAGACGACCCCGCAGCGCGAAATAGGAGACCGCGGTTCCAGGATCAACGTGGTCGTGGAATACGGTTCCGAAACTTCAAGACTTGAAGGGAGACGAAGTGAGTTACGAGACTCGCGCCTATAGCCATTAGGAACGAGAACATTCCCCAGGGTACGATAGTCAGCGAGAGAATCAAGAAGAATATGATAAACGTAAATGAACCCACCAGGAGTCCTTTCAGGAGCTTAATCGCTTCCTCTCCACCCTGAGATCTGTGAATGAATGCTGCCAGGGTCGTCCCATAAATCGGGAAGGGCGAGAGAAGCCCCGTAAGTTGTGCCCCGAGAAGGGGAGCAGCCCCCGTAATCAGAACTACTAGGGCGGTTGCCGAAACCATTCGCGCCGGTAGTTCCCACCGCGAACGCCAGGGGGAAATCACATCCGCCGCAACCCGCGGCATCAGCAAGATGACGACGATTAGTGCGAAAAGCGAAAGTGCGAATGCGATGAACAACGGTAGCTCTGTCATATCCAAGAGAAAAGCGCATACGAAGAAAGCGACGACACCCCCTAACATGCTGTCTAACCATCCACTGGTAAGTGCCAAGCGAGCGTAAACTAAACAGAAGGCGAACATCGAGACGATTCCGAGCATAATCGCCTCTGATGCCTTATACGCGAAGAGATCACCTTGCTCCAAAGCTAAGAAGAAAGCGACGGGACCCGAAGTGAAGGGTAGGCTGATAAGCCAACCACTCACGGTGGAGCCCCATCGTCGGCCGGCGAGACTAACCGCGGCGATGAAACTTGGAACAAGGACCAGTTTGAGTAGGAACGTGATCCAATCTGTGGCTAAGATCGACAAATCGCAGATCTCGTTGGATAGTCGGAAACAGAAAATCTTGGAGCGATCGAGTCGGCGTCGAACTCAACGAGGATATTAGACTTCGCAGGTATCGGAGCGGTAGTCAGTTCTTGTATTATTGGAATGCGCACTCTTAATCCCCAAACATTATTTGACAAAAGCTAGTGAGAGTCACGCGATAGGTCATTCAGATTGCAAACCCCAGGCGCTCCAAGGCTATGCCCGCTCTGTGGAGACAAACCCGCCTATGATGAGGTTACCGGCTTTTATTTCTGTGATCACTGCGACCAGATCGTTCAATGGATGCCTGACAGCTACGCCCTTATGTTGAGCGGCCCACCCGGCTCGGGCAAGACCCCATCATTCCATACATGGGTTAATTTCTACCTCCGCAATGGCCGGCCGGTCGTACTGTTTGCGTTCGATGATTTCCCATCAAACCTACGCAACTCCTTTGCGCAGTACTACCACGGCAAACTACCGGAGTATGAACGGACGGGGTTGGCGACATTCGTAGATTGCTACAGTTCAATCGCCGGCATGCCCAGCCAAGAGAAGTACGCTCTCAGAAACCGCGTCGACTTGAATGAGCTTAGCCTTCTCATTTCAGACCTGCTCAATGAAAAGTCGAAGTTAGGGAAAGCGAAGATAATCATCGACTCAGCCACACCCCTCTTCACTTACAAGGACGCTCAGCTGGTCGTCCAGTTCCTTGCTTCCACGGCGGTCAAGGTGAAAGCGAAAGGCGGAGCCTTTTCGGTCTCATTGACAACGGGTACGGTACAAGAAGAGGTATCCAAACGGCTGGAAACCCTCATGGATTCCTCGGTAGAGCTACGGTTTGTGGAAGAGGAAGGCAGGAAGAAAAGGCAATTTCGATTTGCGAAAGCTCGTGGACAAAGAATTTACGAAGACTGGGTTCCGGTTTACATCGGATCGAAAACAATCTCGGTTAATGTTGGTGAAGACCCGGAAAAATACGAGAGGCTCAAGAAGGCCCTCTACCCGGAGCCCTCCTGACCTACATCTTCTTCATTTCACTTCCGCAGCAACTACCAGGGGCGCTGGACTCGTTGCCGCATGCCTCACACTTGTACGTGGCCATTAGCAGACTCACCTCCGCAGAGACAAAAACCGGCAGAAGTAAACGCGCCTTTCCCAAATATTTGAATTTTGCCTCATGAAACTCATGAAAAATCTGCGTTTCCATTGTATGGAGAGTTGCACAGATGGATGATTCGGCTAAGGCGTTGACGCTCACGATGGATCCCAGCTGTCCTTAACGCGAACCACACGGCGAATCTTTGGCCGAGAAGCATGGCACGGAATTCGTATGAGAGATTGGTAGTTTCACTGGTTCGGACCGAGGGATTAGTGAGATTAAATAGCGTCTCTTCGGCTGGTTCCGTTCCATCCACGTGGTGGGTGAATGAATCCGGTCGAGGTGAATCAGCTCTCCAAGACTTTCGAGACGCGGGAGGGTAAGCTGTTTCGGAAGGTTCCGAAGAGCGTCGTTGCCGTTGAAGGCATCAACTTCAACGTACCGGAAGGAGAGATCTTCGGCCTCCTTGGGCCAAACGGAGCTGGAAAGACGACGACTATCAAGATGCTCTGCACCCTAATCACGCCCACCTCAGGGGACGCTTTCATCAACGGCTTCAGCATAGCAAAAGACCAGCAGAAAGTCCGCGAGAACCTGGGCGTAATGTTAACCGGTGAACGGACCCTGTACTGGAAGCTGACGGGAGACGAGAACCTCGAATATTTCGCCGCCCTATACCATCTCGACTCAACCTACGCAAAAGGCCGCATACTAGACCTGCTCAAATTAGTGAGCTTAGACGACCGTCAAGACACGCTGGTTGAGAATTATTCGACCGGGATGAGGATCCGCCTCTCATTCGCTAAGGCGCTTCTGAACGATGCGAAGGTGCTCCTGTTCGATGAACCCACCGCAAGCCTGGACCCGCAATCCTCTCACCTGATCAGAGACATGATACGGGACCTGAAGCGACAAGGCCACGCCATAATTCTGACCACCCATAACATGGAGGAGGCGGACTTGCTAAGTGACCGCGTCGCGATAATCGACCATGGCAAGATCGAAGCCTTAGCATCTCCCTCGGACCTAAAACAGAAGGTCAAGAGCTCCGACATAATCGAGATTGAGGCTAGGAACCTGGATGAACGGACCGTGGGAGCCATGCAATCCCTTGGCGAAGTCTCAAAGGTCGCCGTCACATCCTCACCCCACCCAGGCGAAACAGAACTACTCCGGGTGCATGTTGAGAAGGGGAAAGAAGTTCTACCACGGATCCTCGAGTTCCTCGTCCGCAAACAAGTAACCATAACAAGAGTCAGCTTTATCGAACCAACCTTAGAAGACGTCTTCATCGCGGAAACCGGCAGGAGCCTTCGGGATTAACTTGAAGTCCACCTCCGGCCTGAGGGCGGACGTGCAGGCATTATCGGCGATTTTCTGGAAAGGACTGAAGCACCACCTCAGATACCCGGGTGAATTCGCCATCTATCTATCGCTTCCTTTCCTCTTCACATTCCTAATCCTCGGCATGGGAAACGCAGTCGGGGGAAGCAACGCCGCGTCATTCTTCGCAGCACGAACAGGGACGACGAACATTGTGATCTACGAAATTCTAGGGAGCGCCGTCTGGATGGTGAGCTGGGTGGTAATTGAGGACGTGGGCACCGCCATACGGGACGAGCAGATCAAGGGGACACTTGAACAGAATTTCCTGGCCCCCGTTCGTAGATTTACGCTTCTCGTAGGCTTGAGCCTAACGGATGTGGTAATCACTTCAGTAATCTTCCTCATAGTGGTCGGCGTGGCGGTCGCGGTCGTCCTGCCCTCAAGTTTCCTGACGATAATTCCAGCATTTCTAATGCTACTAATCGGCTTAATTCCCCTATTCGGCATCGGGTTTCTCTTTGCGGGGTTTGTGGTCAGATTCAAAGAGCCATATATTTTCACTCAGATCGTCAACCTAATCTTCGCTACATTAACCGGTACATACTACCCAGTAGCCTTCCTACCCTACTGGGTTCAACTAATCTCAGATGCGTTACCCCAAACATATGTTATCGCCGACATGCGCCGAATTATGCTAGCGAACCAAACTCTGGTAAACCTCTACGGGAGCCTCTTCGTTCTCCTATCCCTAGCCCTGGCGTATCCGATAATTGGCTATGCGGTGTTTAGGCGAGTTGAAAGAAAAGCGGGAGTTACCGGTGAATTCTCCAAATACTAGCTATACCGCGCGCCTATTCCGCGAGTTCAAAGCCTCCTTCGTGAAAGACCTCAGATCCTACTTCCGTTATCCGGCCTGGGTCGTGGGCGAATTCATCAGCACACCGCTCTGGTTCTTCTTCTTCGCCCTGGGCGTAACTCTATTCGCACCGGTCGCGTCGACGGCCAACGTACGAGGGCTCGGCACGGGGATAACTTACTTCTTCTTCGGGTTCCTCTTCATCGTCCTCTTCAGCACCTCAGTATGGGGCGTAGGCCAGAGCGTCAGAAATGAACAGGAGTCTGGCACGCTGGAACAATTTTTCCTCGCACCGGCCAACCGTGCTACGTTGATCTTAGGCAGGTGGGCGAGGATATTCTTGACCGACTCGATCATCATTGCTTACACAACCTTTCTACTATACCTGCTCGGTGGGACGGCGATCTCGGTCCTCGACCCCACCCTCTTCCTACTCGCTCTGGGTTTGTACGAGATCAGCCTGATCGGTTTCGGATTATTCATGGCGGGGCTGACGATCCGTATCAAATCCTACAATTCCGTTGGAAACATGATATTCTTCGGATTCATGATCCTTACCGGCGCGCTCTTCCCTGTAACCAGCCTCCCCACACCGGTACGCTACTTCTCCATGCTAATCCCATTCACGTACCTAAACGACATAATGAGGCACGCCGCCCTGGGAACACAAATGATTCTACCCGAAACCTTAGAGTACCCAGTCGCAGTTGTTGCGGCGGTTGCGATGATGATCTTCGGGTTTGTCGCGTTCAACAGGATCGAACAAGACGCCCGGGTTAAGGGCAGCATCGCGACAAGTTAGGCCCTGACAACCGTCAGCCTTTGGCAACCAAACAAAGGGTTGTGCAATGGAATTCAAAGAACTCGGAAAGTCCGGCATCAAAGTCTCGGCGATTGGGCTTGGGACCTGGCAGTGGGGTGCCCGGGAATGGGGTTGGGGCCGTGAGTATGGGAGAGCGGAAGTATTCGCGGCGTTTCAGAAAGCCCTCGAGTTGGGCATCAACTTTGTCGACACGGCCGAGATCTACGGGGCGGGAAAATCAGAGCGTCTCGTCGGTGAAGCAATCAAGGGCCATCGGGACGAAGTTGTCATTGCCACGAAGGTGTGGCCGTGGAATCTGACCGCGGGCAGGCTAATGCGGGCGGCGGAACGAAGCGCACGCAGGCTTGGGGTGGACGCCATTGATCTTTACCAGATCCATTGGCCGAACCCAATCTTTCCAATACGGAACACCATGAAGACCATGAAGAAGCTTGTGCGACTCGGAAAGGTGCGCGCCGTTGGAATTAGTAATTTCAACTTGGGTAGGACGAAATCGGCTCGGGAAGCCCTATCGCCTTTAGAACTCGCCTCAAACCAAGTCAAGTACAACCTGATCGACCGGAAAATTGAGGCGGATTTACTCCCTTATGCTCAGAGTTCGAATGTTACAATTATCGCGCATACCCCATTGGCGCGGTCGTTGCTAACCGGCAAGTACACGCCCCAACGCAAACCTACCAGCCTAGTTCAGGCAGCCAGCCCAAGACTCTCGCCTCGGAACCTGGAGCGAATTAGCAACTTCCAACAAACCCTCTCCTCCATATCCACAGCTCACAACAAAACCCCCGCCCAAGTTGCATTGAACTGGCTGATCAGTAAACAGAACGTAATCGCCATACCCGGAACAAAGACAGCGGAGCATGTCGAAGATAGTGCCGGAGCCTCAGATTGGCGACTTACGGAACGTGAAAGTGGGGAATTAGAATCGGCCGCGTCCCGTATGGCGTTTGACAGGCTTAGCGGAATTCCAAATCTACTCCGCGCCGTCATGCACGAGATCATCCCAGCTAAACGATCGGCGTCATAGTGAGGCTTCGTGCATGTTTTAAGCGAGCGTTAGTGTTATGGTGGATTGCTTCAAGGCGCGTAGATAATTGGTTGCCACGCTTCGGCTGGGGTATTGGGCGGCACAGGAACAGTACGACCCGCAACGTCTTCTCCAGTACGCGGTGCACGCCGAAGTTGTTGGCTTCGACCTCATAGTCACCAGCGACCACTTTCATCCCTGGGGTGACACCGGCCAGTCCGGGTTTCCATGGATCTGGCTTGCGTCCGCCGCCGAGAGGACGAAGAAGGTCGAGCTGGGAACTGCGGTTACGACTCCGCTCTTCCGTTACCACCCCGCCTTAGTGGCCCAAGCGTTCGCGACGCTCGACAACCTCTACCCGGGCAGAATATTCGTAACGCTCGGCACGGGCCATTCGATGAATGAAACCCCGCTTGGTTTCAAGTGGCCTGGTTTCGAGGAGAAAGTGGTGAGGCTGCAGGAGGCGCTGGAGATAATTCAGAAGCTGTGGGCGGGCGACTTCGTCACCTACGAAGGGAAATATTATCACCTCAATAAGGCGAAGCTCTACACGAAACCGAAGACCAAAGTTCCCGTCTACCTAGCGACCTCGAACGAACGGATAGCGAGGCTTGCGGGGCAAATGTGTGACGGCATATTAACGAACCCCCGAGGATTAGACCGGTTTAGGAAGATCGTCCACGCAATGGAGAGAGCCGCCACAAAAGTTGGAAGGGACCCAACGAAGCTCAGCAAGAGTATGGAATTCAAAGTTGCCTACGACATAGACTATAATCGTGCGTTGAAGTCGGCCATGTTCTGGGCTACAACGGCGATACCGAGAGAGAAACGGGAGAACGTGTGGGACCCGCGAGAACTCCAAGCCCTAGTTGGGCCGGAGGAGGAAGAGAAGATCAAAGAATCTTGGCTGATCACAACCGACTCCGATGACATAATCGAACGCCTAGGCGAATTCCTGAAGATGGGCTTCGACACGGTCTACATTCACAGCGCCAGCCCAATCGAGGAACGCTTCCTCAACATCCTGGGACGCGACATACTCCCATGGATGCGCGAATACTACGAAAGCCTATTCCGCCCCGTCCGCACCATAGCAGTCGAATAACACGGGCACAATTCCATAGTTCACTCGCAAATGATGAACTACATGAGATCCGCTCTGCTCTGCACTCCATACAATACACGCATGAAGCTAGTATTCTATGAGAGGACATCGATGGCAAGCCGTACCAAAGTCGGCCTTATATTTCCGTGTTAATATGACATTAATATGGTCAAAGCGATCGTTGAGATAGACGAAGAAGCGAATAGGGTCATCAACGTCATCAAGGCGCAGTTCGCCTTGAAGGACAAATCACAGGCTATAAACGAAATGGCCAAACAGTACAAAACGCTCGTCCTAGAGTCTGAGATAAGGCCCGAATACCTCAAGAAACTCGACAAGATACACAAAGAATCAATTATCAGAATCGGTAACGCCGCCGACTTCAAGAGAAAATACGGCTTGAAATGAATGTACACCTTAGAGGCAAGAGAGCACGTAGACAAGATTTTCAAGAAGCTGGCCAAAAGAAATCGCAATCAAATGGAAGTCATAACCAAGAAGATAGAGGGGATACTCGAAGACCCACATAGATTCAAGCCGATGCACTTTCCACTCGGCGGAATGAGGCGGGCTCACTTCGGCAGCTTTGTCCTCCTCTTCTCAATCGACGAACAACGAAACACTGTGATTCTCGAAGATTATGAACACCATGACAGGGTGTACAGAGCGAAGTAGATCCGCGCGATGTGGAATTGTATCGTTGCTGGTTGACTCTCTAAACCAAGAGGGGCGTATGGCAGTGCAGGCGCGGCGGCGAAAGGATGGTCGAATGAACCGACTTAGACTAAGCCCGCATGCCAACTTCGTGGCTCTGCTTGTGACCAACCTCTAGAAATTGCCGGTACAGTCGCCAGTGAAGCCTATTCATTAGCCATTTTTTGCAACCTTTCATGGACCACGGTTGAGTTGATCGCAACCCCATCGCACAATCGCTTTCCTCGCCTTGGAATATCCAGGAAAAGTGGGATCAATCGCAAAAGCCTCAACATCTCTTTCTGTCCCAATCAGCCCTTCCAAATCCCCTTCATATCCTTGGGTGAGATGCTCTCAGGTCTTCCTGTGCGTTCGGGGTTCAAATCCATGACTTCTTCCAACCTCTCCTTCTTTGAGGAGGCCCTCATCATCACGAACTCCTTGCCTTTCTTCTCAAATACCATCAGATCTCCTTTCCAAACGCCGAGGTCATCGGCAAATTGTTTTGGCAATACTATTCTTCAAGGCCCTTAAGAAGATCGGGTTTGATCTTTGCTTGTTTGTCGAGGGTTGCCAAAGTGAGTCTGGAAATGCAGACAAGCTTGTCCTGTTCGTTTAGGATTCGGATTTCCCATACCTGGGTGGCGTCACCTATGTGAACTGGCCTAGCAACTCCGTAAACGAAGCCGTTCGTAACGGGGCGGAGATGGTTAGCGTTGATCTCTAACCCAACGCACATTTTCTTGTCTCTATCCACGCATAGGTTGGCAGCCACGCTTCCGAGCGTTTCAGCCAGAGCGACCGAGGCGCCGCCATGCAGCAGCCCGAAAGGTTGAACCGTGCGACGATCAACTGGCATTCTAGCCTTGACATAGTCGTCACCCACCTCTAGAAATTCTATCCCAAGATGATCAACCATAGTCATGCTCACATTCTGATTCAGCGCATCGGGAGAGGCCTGCGTTCGCCAGATGGACATTAGTTCGACCACATCATTTGCCCATAACCTGCTTGCCAGTTTTAAGGTGAATCGGGCGATCTAGACCTCAGCGCGGGTGCCCGATCACCGCTGCGAAGGGATGGGAGAGCCGTTGGGATTTGGTTTAGAGTGTCTTGCGGATTTCTTCCATGTTCCGGAGGAAGTCCTTCTCGGTATGCGTGTCCGGTGAGAACGTAGAGTCCAGAATCAGCTCGTCAGGCCCATAGGCTTTGATTGCTGCCACATCATCCTTGATCTGCGCCAGCGTTCCTGAGAAGAAAGCTCTCTCCTTGCCCTGTGGTTGTGGAGTGACGGCGAAGTTGTATCGGGCGATAACCTTCACATTAGCCGGATCTCGCCCCGCGTCTTTCACTAAGCTTCTAAGTTGGGCTGTGGTCGATTTGAGTTGCTCAACCGTCATCCCCACCGGCATCCACCCGTCAGCCAGCTTGGCCGTTCGTTTCATTGCGCCCGGGGAGAATGCGGCTAGGTAAATTGGGGGGTGCGGTTTCCGGACTGGTTTCGGTTGGATGATGGATTTTGGAAGTCGGAAGAATTTACCATGAAACTCAGCGGGGTCCGTCGTCCATATCGTACGAAGCACCTGAATGAACTCATCGGCGCGTCTGCCACGTGTCTTCATATCCGCCCCAGTGGCGTCATACTCATCTTTCGACCATCCCAGCCCGAACCCAACCCTCAGCCTCCCAGCTGACAAGACATCTAACGTGGTTAACCGACGCGCTAACAGCACTGGGTTATAGAACGGGATGTCTAACACGCTTGTTCCCAGCGTTACTCGGCTGGTATGCGCCGCGGCGAACGTCAGGGTCTCCAGCGGATCGAAAACACGCTTGTAAGGGTCGGGTAGCGGGCCACCGAAGTATGATGTTTGAGGGTTCGTGGGGTATAGCAGTCGTTCCGTCACCCAAAGGCTATCATACTTCAACTCCTCAGCCCGTTTCGCAACCTTAACAATCGAATCGACATTAGCGGCTGGACCTATCTGTGGAAGGAAAAAACCGAACTTCATAAGCAATCCATCGTGTAGGAGTGGCCGCGGTATAAATCGGTTCGCATCGTGATGATTTCGATCCTCGTGGGCAAGAAAAGCCGACGGCAGAGTCACTACAGCTCCGGACCCTTCGAGCATGGCCCCTCCTACCGCCCACCTTGGACACCAACGACAGAGGTTGGAGAATGCGGTACAAAGCACCGCGGACGCGCCAAGTAACGCTCAGAAGGATATTTTATTAGTTGATCTCCTATGTATCATTGTACGTAGGATATTAGTGGCAATGCGCAAACAGTTAGCCGCCAACAAGAGAAACAAAAGCGCTGCGGTAGCGGACAGCGTAATCAAATCTATTGAAGCATTGAAAAGAGAGGACATTGAACCGACATTCAACAACATCCTCGCTTGCCTACGTTCTAGGAATATCCTATCCAATCATAGGTCGCTACGGCTCTACCTCGACGCTATGGTATGCTCGGGACTGTTAAGCATACACAAGGAGCCTGCAAAGCAACCGAATGTGCGGCCAAAACAAGTCTACTCACTCACAGGACATGGGCCATTCGTTGAAGCCGGTGTACAGTCCATGCTATTTCACGGCCTCAACTGGACTGTCCCATCAAGACCATCTATCAAGATGAAAACTGACACCGAAGGACTAGCGCGAGGACGCATAGCCCTGAGGACCGTATACGGTTCCCTAGAGGACACTGTAGTGGAAACATTGGCAAAGAACAAGAACAAAGACCGACTGTATCAGATACTTACTTTTTGTGCTGCCTTGCTTGCCACTAAGAAATTTGACCAAGATTATCTGATGCACCGAGCGGAGAGGAAGAAAGTTGGAGATTTGGTTCAAGGATTGCTTGCTGAGATCGAGTATGTGCTAGAATCGCCTAAACCAGAAGTGGAAGACGTACGAACCCTCTACCTGATAAGGGAACGAATCCCCCATCGTAGGCCAACGCCGACCAACTACACAGCACAGAGATTTCCCCTCTTACCGGACGAAGTTGTCGATGCGATAGGCAAGCAGCTCGGAGTTCAGTGAAGATGAGTCACCAACGAGTCCCGGCGAGGGTATGGATCGAGGTCCTGAAGAAAATCGCACCTATACTTACCGAATCGAATGTCACCGACACGATTCTTTTCGGCTCTCAAGCCATGAGTGTCTATATGGAAAGAGCCCTAGCTAGCAAAGACATTGATTTGATCGCCCCGGGAGTGACCGAGGCAACGCTCGAAAAAACCTGCCGCGAGCTCAAGCAGATTGCTACTGAGACACCCAGTTACGATCATCTCGTCAGCGAATATTCTGGAAGACGCTATCCCGTCAGCCACATCTACCTGAGGCATGTAAGCGGCTTTCCCTTCGTCATAGAGTTCTTTGAGAATTTTCTCGGATACAAGTCGACCAGGCTAAATCCCTTCCTCAACTTGGAACAGAAATGGGGATTGGGACTTCAGGTTCTCACGCCCGAAGCAATAATCGGCACCAGGCTCGCATTCCGACCCCCAGAACGAATAACGCCATCCAATGCAGCTAGGCTCAACCGTTTCATTAAACACCTCCGACAAGTCGACTGGACGGCGGTCAACGCCTTCATCGATGCATTCGACCTGAAGACGATAGTCGCAGAAAACCTGGCATTATTAAGATCAAAACGCATCTCGATCACAGGCACCCATAACATCATGACGAGCAAAGGGTCTGATGCAAACTAGGAGCACATCAACGATGGATTGAGAACTCAAGACTTTGGCACCGCGATTCCGGTTGAGGAAAGCGTAAGAAGAACTTGCTAGCAACACATCAAGTCTAGTCTGCTGCTTGAGGGGTTTGTGCGATGTCGAAGTTTCCGTTGGAATCTCTTCTGTCTGCGCGGCGCCTGGTTTCGCCTCAACTGGTTGATGACTACGTCTATTTTCTGAGCGATATGGGTGGGCTGATTAGCCTTTACAGAATGGGGAGGGAGGGTAGTTTGCCGGAGCCTTTGCTGCCTTCGGGGTTGGCGCTTCAGAACCCGCATCTGATGATCGGGGAAATCTACGTTGTCTTCCCGAGGTTAGGAAAGATTTTGGTTATGATTGACAACAACGGGGATGAGAATTATCAACCAAGCCTCATTCCTTTGGAGGGAGGGATTCCGGAGCCCCTCTTCGGGGATAAGTACCGGGGGCAGCAGGTAGCATGCATACACTACGACCGAGAGGCCGAGATGGCGTATTTTTACCGTGACGACCGAAAAACACCGAACCTCGAATGCCTGAGGGTTAACCTTCGAAAGCGGGAGGAGACGTCACTCGGGACGAGCATTTACGGCAACTACTGCGCGGGCACGAGCAGGGACCACTCGAAGGTCATATTGATCGACGGCTACACGGCCGCGGACAACGTCCTCTACCTCTGGCGGAAGACCTCGGGAAAACGCGAGGCTTTCTTCGGTGTTCCGATCGAAGAACGGATACCGGGCGAGGATTATGCTCCTTCCGGAATTGGGGCATGCAACTTCACGGATGATGCCAAGAAGATACTGTTCAAAACAACTTTGCTCGATGATAAAGGGTCACTCGCTTACCTTCGACTCGATGACCCCTCCGAACTCCACCCCGTGCCGATCACGGGAATCAAGCACAAGGGTGTGGGAGAACTCGAAGAGATCCGCAAAGTCGACAAGAACCGCTTCCTACTCCAATACAACATCGACGGCTGCTCATGGGACTATGAAGGACAATTCTTCGACGGAGCAAAGCCGCGCTTCAAGATTGAACAGAGAATCATCGGGCCACCCCCAACGTCCGAAGGGATGGCCTTGGGAATCGAACCCGCGGTCACCAAGAGAGGGGAGATTGGGAATGGGTACGCGTTCTCTTTCACAACCGCAACCAGCCCATCACAACTATACCTCTACAACCCGCGAGCTAAGGGAGAAAAACGATACAGGCCGCTGAGCTGCGAAAGGGTCGTTGGAATAGACGAGAAGTACCTCTCACGTGGCGAGGACCTAAGCTACGCAAGCTTCGACGGCTTGCGAATTAACGCACGCATCTACCTCCCATCCAAAACGTTAGGGTTCAAGGAACCTTACCCCTTAGTGCTCTACGTACACGGAGGCCCGCAGGGACAGGAGAGGCCCGACTTCACCTGGTTCTCCATGCCCCTAATCCAAAACCTAACCCTGAACGGCGTCGCCGTGTTCGTTCCAAACGTCCGCGGAAGCACTGGGTACGGGCTGAAGTTCATGAAGTGGGTGGACCACGATTGGGGAGGAAAGGATGCACAAGACCTCGTGGAAGGGCTGAAGATCCTTGAGAAGGATCCACGCATCGACTCCACGAGAAGGGGCGTTATAGGGAGATCGTACGGCGGATACATGACCCTGACGCTTGTTTCAAGGTACCCGGACCTGTGGAGGGCGGGCGTGGACATGTTCGGCCCCTACAACCTACTAACATTCCTAGAGCGCCTACCCGAATCCTGGAGAACCCAATTCTACCTATCCGTCGGACATCCGGACAAGGATAGAGAGTTTCTGATCGAACGATCTCCGGTCACTTACATCGACCAAGTGAAGTGCCCGATGCTCATAATCCAGGGGCGAAACGACCCCAGAGTTGTAGAGAAGGAATCTTCCGATCTCGTAGAGCGGCTAAGATCCCGAGGCACATCAGTGGATTTCCTAGTCTTCGAAGACGAAGGCCACGACGTAATCAAGTTCAAGAACCGAGTCACATGCTATTCTAGAATCACCAAGTTCTTCACGGAGCAGCTGAAACCTAAGTACCTACAACATAATTCAAGCTAATTGAACGGTTCGATATCGAGAAGTTCTAGACCTACGATAATATCTCGGTCTTCGTAGAAGAATACAACCAATCCATCTTTCGACGCCTCACCAATCGGTTTGTCGACGTGCTTGAACCGAACGTATAGATCCCCCTCTGCATCGAAGTCCGCGGTGAGCACCTTCCGTGGAAGCCTTACTCCATACTTCGATTCAACGTTAGTCAAGATCTTCTTGAGATCCAGATCTAGAATCGTTTCAGGGAGTGTAAATCTCTATACCTCCTGTCCTTTTCATCCGTCCACAGAATTTCGGCTTGTTCGTTCTTCAAGTGATGTGCTCAGGCAGGTACGTGTGTTCTTCTTTCTTTGACGATGTCGAGTATCTTCCTGAATTCGTCCGTTCCCGCCCTTTGCGTCATCTCGTAGATGACGGCCTCAGTGGTCGAGATCACCGCACCGGAGGCCTCCATTCTGCGCAGCGCCGTTTCCCGGTCGATTGAGGCGTGGGAGGATGTGGCGTCCTTCACCACGAGAACACGGTAATGGCTCGGTAGCAAATCTAGGACGGTCTGTGCGATGCAGATGTGCGTTTCGATGCCGCATAGGATCACGGTCCTCCTTCGGGTTGCGTTGAGTTTCGTCATGAACTCTAGGCTGTCGCAGCCGCTGAAGGTCAACTTTCGGGTTACAGGGTCGGCGAGTAGCGCCTTGAGTTCAGGTACGGTGTCGCCGAGATTCTCCTGCTCCGTTGCAAGGATTGGCACTTGCAACGCCAAAGCCGACTTAATGAGTGCCTGGATATTCTGTACCACGGCCTCATGGTCGGCAATGGTATCAATCAACCGATCCTGAACATCAACAACCAATAGCACGCAATCGTCACGCTTGGCCCTCATCTTCATCCAAGCAACTACCTTCCACTGAACTGGCTTAAAGGCAAATTTTGCCGGTGACAAAAAGACGCTAACACGATACGATTGACAAGGCTTACATTTCGTTTAAGGCAGAGTAGTGTCAGGCGGATGATCGGTTGCCCTTCAAGGCGAATGCGCGTGCTCAGGCTCCTTACGGTTCTTGGAAATCCCCGATAACCGCAGAACTGTACGCTTCCGGTTACATTGGAGTCGGCGAGCCGAGCCTCGACGGTGATCAGATCTATTGGAAGGAGAGCAGGGCGAAGGAAGGGGGACGCTATATTATCGTGCGTCGAACTCCCGATGGCGCCGTTGAGGAGTTCACCCCGAAAGAATTCAACGTGAGAACAACCGTCCACGAATACGGCGGCGGCGACTACCTAGTGCAAGACGGGCAGGTGTACTTCTCGAATTTCAAAGACCAACGCCTCTACGTCCAAACCGCAAGCACCCAGCCAAGAGCAATCACGACCCCAGACCGGGACCTACGGTACGCGGACGGGGTTTTTGACAGGAAACGAAATAGGCTAATCACAATTCGTGAAGATCACACCGAAGCAACCCGAGTCTCCAATACAATCGTCGGCATAGACGTGACGAAAGGCGGCGCCGGTGAAGTCCTCGTGTCAGGAAACGACTTCTATTCTAACCCGCGCCTCAGCCCCGACGGCCTACACTTGGCCTGGTTGACTTGGAACCACCCCAACATGCCATGGGACGGGACGGAACTATGGGTGGGCAAGTTAGGGCGGGATGGACTCATAGCCGAGAAGGAGCTGGTCGGCGGAGGAATTGAGGAGTCCATCTTTCAGCCAGAATGGTCACCGCACGACGAATTGTTCTTCGTTTCCGATGCGACGGGCTGGTGGAACCTCTACAGGCGGAAGGCCAGCGGAGTTGAACCGCTACACCCGATGGAGGCGGAATTCGGCTTGCCCCAATGGGGTTTCCGCGAAAGAAGCTACGGGTTCGAATCAGCAACCAGCCTCGTTTGCAGCTACGTGGTTAAGGGAACATCTCACCTCGCCCGATTGGACACGGACAACGGAAGCCTGGAAGAGATCCCTATCCCCTACACGGACGTTTACGACACCCTCGTTACCTCCGGTTACGCCCTGTTCCAAGCCGGGTCCCCAACGTTCCCCCTGTCACTTGTCAAACTCGACCTGAAGACACTTCAAACGCAGGTGTTGAGACGCGGGAGAGAGGAACCCATTGACCCCGGATACATCTCAACCCCTGAGACGATTGACTTCCCAACCGAAAACCATCTGACGGCCCACGCCTTCTACTATCCCCCCAAGAACAAAGACTACGTTGCACCCACCCAGGAACGACCGCCCCTTCTTGTGATGAGCCACGGCGGCCCAACCGCATCGACCGGAACCACCCTAAGGTACGGGATCCAGTTCTGGACCAGCCGCGGGATAGCGGTCGTCGACGTCGACTACGGCGGGAGCACCGGATACGGACGTGAGTACAGAAAGCGGCTTGAGGGTAACTGGGGGATTGTCGATGTTGACGATTGCGCGAACGCGGCACGTTACCTGGCCAAGAGGGGAGACGTTGACGGGAAGCGGCTCGCAATTACCGGCGGTAGCGCGGGCGGATATACAACCATGTGCGCCCTGACCTTCCGGGACGTGTTTCATGTGGGAGCGAGTTATTACGGGATAAGTGACTTGGAGGCTCTGGCAAAAGATACTCACAAGTTCGAGTCCCATTATAGTGATAGGCTGGTAGCGCCTTATCCGGCGAGCGCGAACGTTTACCGAGAAAGATCGCCAATCCACTATGTTGATAGCGTCTCATGCCCGATAATCCTCATGCAGGGATTGGAAGACAAAGTCGTGCCCCCGGACCAGTCGTCGAAGTTCTATGATGCGGTCAGAAAGAAGGGATTGCCCGCCGCCTACATCACATTTGAAGGAGAACAACACGGCTTCAGAAAGGCCGAGAACAGCAAACGATCAATCGAAGCCGAACTATACTTCTACTCTAAGATACTCGGCTTCGAGCCCGCGGACCATATCGATCCGGTTCACATAGAAAACTTGCCAAAGTGAAGCATGGAACCATGCAAGCCTTAATCCGCTAAGCAGAATTCTTGGTCCCGATTCCGAAAACGTATTACGCCTGTTTCTCGGTTGCGCGTTCATGAATGAGATAGGCGTTGGCAAAGTTGAGCTGGACACTCCGGCCCTCTTGGCCAACCTCGATCTAGTCGACGAGAACATTCTGAAAATGGCAGATTATCTTAAGCCGCGGAAGACGAAACTCAGAGCCCACACGAAAGTCCACAGAATTCCGTTCCTAGCCCATAAGCAATTGATGGCGGGAGCTAAGGGCATTTGCTGCCAGAAAGTTTCCGAAGCCCAAGTGATGGTAGCCGCCGGGGTCAAGGACGTAATTGTAACGAATGAGATCGTGACCCCCCACAAGATCAACAGGCTAGTAGACCTGGCAAAGGACGCGCATGTCTCCGTCCCAGTCGACAGCGAACAAAATGCGAAGTTGATCTCGAGAATCGCAAGCGAAGAAGAGGCGGAAGTCGGCGTGTGGGTTGATGTTCATATGGGATCGCAACGGTGCGGCGTCGAGCCAGGGGAGCCCGCCGTCGGGTTGGCGCGACTAGTATCCGGCTTGAAGGGCTTGAGGTTGGAGGGGTTGATGGGTTTTGAAGGCCATCTCTCGTGGATTGATCCGAGGGAGAAACGGAGAATGGAGGTGGAAAAGGCCGAATCGCTTCTAGTCCAGACAAAGGTCCTAGCGGAGAAGTCTGGAATTCGTATCGAGAATATTTCGACGGGTTCAACGGGAACGTACGATGTGACCGCTAACAATCCCGAATTGAGTGAACTGCAGGCGGGAACGTACGTGTTGATGGATGGTGAATATTACAAGCACGTTCCGGAATTCGCGTGCGCCTTGACCGTGCTAACCACAGTCATTAGCCGGCCGGACGACAAGAGGGCGGTTACCGATGCCGGGCTAATGTCGATAAACACCGCCCTAGGTTATCCCACGATCGTAGGAAGAGATGATATTGAAGTCGAATCGTTGCACGCCGAAAATACCGTTCTAAGGACCTATGGCAAGAGCAAGGTCAACGTGGGAGACAAGATTGAATTCGTCCCATCGTACCTGGATGGCACTGTGAATTGCCACAAGCAAGTTTACGCCGTTAGAAAGGGACGAGTGGAGAGTATCTGGAACACATCACGAGACACTTCCCTCTAGACCGCGAGCTATTTTCCCTTCGTGAGATTCGAGGCTTGGGTCTTGCTGATGTCGGCTATTATGGGGTGCAGGGCCGTGACGATGTCTTTGGTTCGAATCTCCACGAGCTTGTTGATGTCCCCGCCACCAACGATCACCGTTTCAAACCCCAGAAGCTGTTGGTCTAAGAGGACGCGGCTAATCTTATTGTAGGGCGGGACTCCCCCCACCGGGTAACCCGAGTATTGAAGCACTTCCTGCGCGTTCGCCAACCGAACGTCCCGGACACTGAGTAGCTCCTTCAATTTCTTATGGCTAACCATAACCATGGCCGATACCACCGCCAGCAGCGGTTGGCCCTGGGAATCGATCATTACAATGGATTTGGCGATCTTCTCCGCTTGAACCTTCTTCGAGGCTTGTTCAACAGTCTTGACGGGTTCATCGAACTCAATGAAACGGAACCAGACGTGGAAGGATGAAAGAGTCGACCTCAGTTGCTCACCGTAACCCTCCCGCCCATTACCCCCATCGGCGGACATTCACTTCCCCCTCATGATTCCCTTCACAACCGCTTCCGGTTCTTTACGCCGCCTCTATGACCCCCTTATAGAGAGGGGGGTGGGTCGGCATCGGATGATCCTTACAACCGCTTTTCCTATGTCTTCCACACACGCTGTTTCTTGTCGTTTGGGTTCAGCGTAGCGGGTTTGCCGTCAGCGCACGAATTGATGCATGATCTGAGTCATCCACGCCGGATTTTGGATGATCGTCTCGAATAATTTCATCTCAGCGTCGGAAATCTTGGGCAACGCCGGAGTCAGGTCTCGTATCTTCTCAAACCCTATGCTTCTATAGAAGCCCATACGCATGCGCCGGAACGCTTCAGCATCCCCGAAACTAGGAAAGTCCCACATCGTAATCCTTCGACCAGAAAATGGTTCGTATTCGACCACCGTCCATTCGCCCAACGATCCGACACACTCCAGCTTTCGGAACACGCTTTCCATGCCAATGAAACGCAAATCATTCAAAGAGCCAAATAGGATTCGTGATCCCTTCCCAATCCGCCGCCCAACAACAACAAATATCTACCACGACTTTAGCGGCCGAACAGAACCAGCTATGGGCCCGCCTCGCACAGTCCAGATAAGCTCGACAGCTGCCTAATCGGCGGATTTGGTTTCCATCCACATGTTCATATTTGACCGTTCGGCCTCGAAGTTATAAGTCGCAACTACACTTCGTAGTTCTCAAATACGCTATGGATTGGTCCTGGTTCAGTTGCTAATTCGACGATTTGTGTTGTGCGCGATACTGTTAGTCACAATGGTAAGCCTGATCTCGCTGGGGCCAAGCGCATTCGCCGGCGTTGTTCCAAGGACCAGCTTGATTCTACAGATGGACAACTCAACCGTCGCGCCCACGACACCCGAAACGGAGAGCGTCGCGTCGACTCCTTCCACAGAGTCTGCGCCTTCCGCGCCGATGACTTCCGAGACCATCCCCACTTCGCAAGAGATACCAACTTCAACCATCGTCGTAGTCACCTCTTCCACAGAACCCCCGCCAGTTACTTCCTCGGTGACCATTAGCTCGGCGGAGAGCCCAACGATGCAAACCTCAAGCGCGACAACCGAATCCTCAGTCGTCACAGGACCGACGACATCCACTGATGTTACGTCCCAGACTTTAACCACTTCAAGTTCGTCCGGGGGCACATCGAGTCAGACATCAACGATGCAGACCTCAAGCGCGACAACGGAGTCCTCAATAGCTACAACACCGACGACCTCTGTCCCTACGTCTGTTACGTCCCAGAGTTCAACAACGTCAAGTTGGTCCGAGAGCACGTGGAGCCAGTCGTCAACGATTGAGCCCACCGTTTCGAGTACTACGATTGAGTCCACGGTTTCGAGTACCACTTATTTCACACCTGTTACAACCATGGAATCTACAACCGTTTCAAGTACGGATACGGGTAGCTCGTCGATTCAGCCAGTAATTTCCGTAACTGCGACGACGAGCTCATCAGTAACCGAATGGAGTCATACCGATTGGAGCTACACCAACACCCAATGGTCCCATACTGATTGGACCCATACCGATTGGACTCATAGCTGGACGCACAGCCAATGGAGTAACCCTAACTGGTGTTACCAGAACCAGTACTACTGTTACCCCAGTTACCCAAACTATCCCGGCTACCCGGGTTATCCGGGCTATCCTGGGTACCCAGGCTATCCGGGCCAACCGGGCTACACGTACCAAACAACGACAACCGTCACGTACACGACCTACGTAACGTCCGGAGTAGGATCGGCGACGACGATTTCGCTTACCCCCGTCGCCGGGACATCGGTTCATGACATCTGGATGACTATAACGCCGCTGCAAGGAGGAGAGTTCAGTGTGACTTTGAGTGCGCAAGGGCTCCAACCGGGCGGCACGTACCTCGTAGAGGGAATCACCGGCGGAGCCCAGGTCGGCACCGCCCCGTTCGCGTCAACCCTAGCTGCTTCAGAGTTCTCGGCCGACGGCCAAGGCAACGGAATATACTCCTACATCACCGCCACGAACCCACAGTCGCAATTTACGGGCGCCTCACTCCTCTACCTTCCCAACAACCAGATCACGAACTCGGTCCTCGTAGCAACCGGACCGATCGGCTAGCGCATCACTCCCCGACTCGAAACGCGATTACACGGATTACATTCCGTAGTTCTTCACGCGTGCAAGTAATAGTAGTGATAGTAATTTCGTAACGCATATTTGGTCGGATGGAAGCGTGCGAACGTTTGGTGTTATCTGTTGGCAGAGCCCCAAGTTTTCGTTAGAAGAGCTTCAGGCCTTGTTAGGAACTTGAATGCATGGGACGTCCTCTGGTACAACCTTCTTTGGATGGCCCCGATGGCGGTTACAGTGTACGGTATTTGGGCCGAACAGTTGTTTCCGGGCACGGACCTCCCGCTCACGGCGCTCCTCTCAATTCCAATGAGCCTCATAGTCGGAATCTTCTACGCCATGTTTTCAGCAGCTATGCCTAGGAGTGGGGGCGATTATGTTTGGGTCAGCCGCCTCCTCCATCCAGTCCTAGGATTCATGGGCATATTCTTCGTGTGGGTAGGTATCCTTGGAATCGCGGGCTCATACGTACCTTGGTTTACACAATGGGCGATCTCCCCAATCCTATTGTTCACCGGGAATTCGGCGGCCGCGGCGCTCATCTCGAATGTTAACTTCAACTTCGTCTTGGCAATTATAATCTACATCCTATTTGCGCTCCTGATGTCACGTGGATCGAAAATTACCATGCTATTCCTCTCCGCACTGGGAGTGATTATTCTGGTTGCATGGGTCGTTTTCGTGGGAACGATGCTTACGACTCCGTTGGCGGTCTTCAGAGCTAATTTCAACGCTTACTCCGGAATGAATTACGATCAAGTCATAGCGCACGCGCAATCCCTCGGCATTCCGTTAACCCCCGTCGCCAGCGCCACCGCGCTGGGAGTGGTGTTAACGTACTTCAACTTCATTGGATTCAATTCCTCCGTGTATATGGCCGGGGAGATTAAGAACGTCCAAAGAAACCAACTCCTCGGTATCGTAGTGGCCATCCTGATCTTTGGATTGGTGGATTGGCTTGTGTACTACGCGGCTAATGTTGGAATGGGTTCGTCGTTCATAATCGCCATGGCCAACTTACAGGGCAGGGGCGACCCCATGTACACGCTCTCATTCGCCCCATACCTGCACTTCCTCTTCCAGTACACTACCCGGAACCCGTACGTCTTCGGCTTAGTGTGCTTTGGGTGGGGAATGATGACCATCGGAGCCATCCTGACTTATGTTTTCTTCAGTGTACGTTTCATCTTCGCCGCCTCCTTCGACAGAGTGCTCCCATCGGTCCTGTCAAAGGTGGATCCGAACTACAACACGCCAACAACCGCCTTGATAGCGACGACCATCATAGCGATAGTGATGCAGGTGCTCTGGTCCTACACGCCACTGCTCAACTACTTCGTCTACGACATCCTCGGAACAATGATACTGCAAGCATTCGCCGCAATCGCAGGCATCATCTTCGTTTACAGACGAAAAGACATGTTCGAAACCTCACCATCCCTGACGAGGATGAAGATTGGTTCCGTCCCGGTGATGGTGATCTTGGGCGTAGCAACGCTCCTCCTATCAATATGGTTGGGATGGGCAAGTGTCGCACCCGCTTATGTCGGATCGATCAACCCGGCTTACTTAGGCCTGGAACTGGCGATTTACATCATCGGTGCAGCAGTATACGTCACCTCATGGGCCTACCACAAGAACAAAGGCATACCACTCAGCCTAGTCTTCAAGCAACTGCCCCCAGAATAGAATGCCAGCTTCGGATTTGAGGTAGGAAAGACGTGCCGCGGATCAGAATATTCTATACTTCTGACCTCCACGGCGCGGACGCATGCTTCGGCAAATTCATCAACGCCGCGAAGATCTACAAAGCCGACGCCCTGATAATTGGCGGCGACTTAACCGGGAAACAGATAATTCCAATCGTCCGACGACCCGACAAAACGTACCAAGTCAACTTTCTAGGCGAAACGCTCATCCTAAAGAACGATCAGGAGCTGGAGAAAGCAAAGAAACGCATCAGCTCCATAGGCTATTACATACACGTGGCCGACCAAGCCGACATGGATGCTCTGCACCAGGACGAAGCTAAGCTTCAGGATACGTTCGGCCAAAAGATGAGGGAGATGGTCACCAAATGGGTCGAACTCGCCGAGCAGAAACTGAAGGGAACAGACGTGAAGCTATACATGATGCCCGGAAACGATGACGACATGTCAATCGACCCGCTGCTAGAGGGCCACGACGCCGTGGTGAACCCGAACGAGAAGATCGTAACCGTCCGCGGCCATGAGATGTTAAGCCTCGGGTACGCTAACATGACCCCCTGGAAGTGCCCGCGCGACGTTCCGGAAGAAAAGCTTGGAGAAATGCTTGAGGGCCTCGCGTCCAAAGTCCAGAATTTTGATGGAGCGATATTCAACCTGCACGCTCCGCCTTACAAGACGAGCATAGACTTGGCGCCGGAACTCGACGAGAACTTCCGACCCAAGGCGGCGGGGGGAGGAGGCGTGATCATGGCGAATGTTGGCAGCATGTCGGTCCGTAAGGCGATTGAAGACCATCAGCCACTGCTAACCATGCACGGCCACATACACGACTCGAGGGGCATGTGCAATATCGGTAGGACGCTCTGCTTAAACCCCGGAAGCGAATACATAGACGGAATATTGAGAGGGGTAATCGTAGACATAGAAGAGACGAAGGTCAAAGACTACCTCTTCACCAGCGGTTGATACCTCTGCTCTCCACCATCGACCAGCAAATGCTCGATGACGGCAAAAACGTCGTCGAGGAAGCAGGCAAGCAGGGCATTTTCCTTAGGCTACTGGGAGCGATGGGAGTCCGAATTAACGCCGCGAAACATGAGGACCTATTCCTGAAACTCAACCGACTGAACTCAACAAGGGAATTCACGGACATTGACTTCGCCGGCTACAGCAGCCAAAGGAAACAGGTCATGAAACTGTTGAACCAACTAGGGTTCGAGATCAACCAGAACGCGCTCCTCATGCACGGAAACGCTAGGCTCCTGGTTCACCAAACCGCTAAGGGATACTCCGCCGACGTCTTCTTCGACAGACTACACTACAGCCATGACGTGGCCTGGGGGAATAAACAGGATTCAGGCCGCCTACACTTGACCCCCTTCACCATTCCGCCGGAAGACCTCGCGTTGGAGAAGCTGCAGATTCATGAGATCAACGAGAAGGATATCAAGGATCTAATTGTGCTCTTCACGGCCAACACTATCGGGAAGAGCGATGGCGAGGGCGTGATAAATGGCGCTTACATCGCCGAGACCTTGGCAGATGATTGGGAATTCTGGTACGAGGTCACTGGTAACCTGGATAAGGTTCGAAATTTCCTCTCCCGCTACCAGAGCGAAGGCATGGTGGACGCTAGTACACAAGGCGTCGTCTTGAAGAGGATAGATGAGCTTACGGCCTTGATGAATGATCAACCGAAAAGCAAAAAGTGGCAGAAGAGAAGTGAGGCCGGTGCCGAGAAGAAGTGGTGGCGTGACGTTGAAGAAAGATCCCGTTAACGATCATGAGGTTTTATCATGAAGACCCTAAAAAACAGGGAAGGGCTATCCCAAATCGTCGACTGCACCTTCAGCCCACATAACAAACCGGTTATGAGAGTGCAGCCCGGGGAAGAAGTTATCGTAGAAACCCGCGATTGTTTCGCAAACGTAGTGAAACCCGGCCGAGAAATGGCCGCGGTACTGAAAGCCGGTGAAACACTATTCGACAACCCGGTTACGGGGCCGATCTACATTGAAGGAGCCGAGAAGGGCGACACATTGGCCGTGCACATCATCGACATCCAAGTCCCCAGCCTAGGCTTAACGACGATCATGCCGGGATTTGGAGCACTGGAAGGCTGGTTGAGCGAATCGCCGGTTCTCACGAAATTCATCAGCATACGTAATGGCAGAGCTTACTTCAAGACCGAGAAGGGCGTTGAGATCTCGTTTCCAATCAAACCCTTCATCGGCACCATAGGCGTGGCGCCACCCTTCGAATCCGTATCCACCGTGACTCCGCATAAACACGGTGGGAACATGGACGTGCAGGACGTCTGTGCTGGTAACATACTGTACCTACCCGTCGGAGTCGAAGGAGCCCTCTTTGCCGCCGGCGACGTTCACGCGGCGCAGGGAGACGGCGAGATATGCGGCACGGCAGTGGAGGTTACTGCGTCGCTCACGTTCAAGTTTGAACTCTTGAAGCACAAGGCGCTTGAATGGCCGAGGATAGAGTCGAAGGAGGAGATCATGACCGTCGCCAGCGCCAGGCCACTAGAGGACGCAGCCCGCTTAGCCTACAGAGAACTCATCCGGTGGCTGGGGGAGGATTACGGACTCTCACCCTACGACGCCTACATGCTCCTAAGCCTCACAGCCAAAGCCAGAATCGCCCAGATCGTAGACCCCCTCTACACCGTCGTCGCAAAACTCCAGAAAAACATCATCAAACCCTGACAACCAAGACCCCAAACCTCTGTGACAGATACAGAAAGATTGCAAGTACAGATCGCGCCAACCCCGCAAAGTCAAGGAGTTCATTCAGCTCTCTGTGTGTGGTACCACTGGAGTGCGCACCAGCATGCCCCCATTTCAACTGGACAGGGTCGAGTTGAACTGACTTGTACCGGTGCCATTTACGCCTAAGCTTGTTGACAGTCACGTGACTGTCACCTGCCTTTTGTTCGGTGTGGCACCTGGTGGCACCCTTATCCGTAGTTACTTATGATCAGCTGGCGGAAGAGTCGACGGTTGGCGGTGGCCATCTTATCCGTGTTCAGGCGGGTGACAACCTCAGAGATTCTGAAGCGCTTGTACAGCTGTCGGATTCCAAAAATTCGGTGATTTTTCCTCGGCATTGAGGATTCCTTTGTTCTCAGCGCCTAGTTTGCTCGTGTCATCGCCAGCGGCCGTAGGCCGGGTGGCCTTCTCTGACCGCAACGAAGGTTCCCTTGAACTTGGCCGTAACCTTCCCCGCGGCCTCAAGGGTTGTCTCGACCACAGCCTTGTTGTCCGACAAGTCTACTACCTTAGCCACTAAATGTAGAGGTACAGCGCTTGGGGTCGGTGCTAGGTGGTTTACGCCGTACTCCGCCGTTACCGTTCCAGGCGGAGTTGAAAGCCCACGCCTCTTCATCAGTGCGTAGGTTGCCGCCCAATTGCTGTGGCAATCAAGCAATGTGCCGATGATTCCGCCGCTCACGTAACCTTCGAACGCCTCATGGTACGGCTCAGGCTTCCAATCCGCAACCACCACACCATCCGCCACAAAGCTTCGAATACGCAACCCACGCGCGTTCTTTGGACCGCATCCAAAGCACACCCCATTCGGAGCGTACGTCTCCTGCAGACTTCGATCACTCAACCCCAAAGACCCTCAAGCCCATGCCTTCGAAGAAGGTTTTAAACCATCCAACCTCGTTCGCAAACCGCCACCGAACACATGAGCGAATTCATGTGAATTGATACTCGACGAAATCACACACTGGAACGTACCCAATTCGTCGGTAGATCCGATTTGAAACTGGATTTGACAGATCCGTAAACAAGTAACAGAACCTTCTGCCAGAATTCAGCATCGCTCGGCTGAGTGCTGCAACGCATGCGCTTGCGTAGCCCTTGCAACGAAATTCAGGTAGAGTGTATACCAAGCCGATTCGTACACCGTGGGTTGTAGGGCCCGTCCACGTCGCAATCGAACGCAATCCATCGTCATCCCAGACATAGAGACGCTCATCCTTTACCAGTTGCTCAACCGTTTCAGCAGCTTCCTCCTTACTCTGCGGTTCGCCAATATCCTTCCCAAAATTCTCAGTCCATTCAACCATAACATCCTTGTCCATAGCAAGACCAAGCCTCATCCGCCCACTGACTGGTCTAGGTGGAGTGACGTGCGAGAGCTGATAGATCCTTAGGGATCTGCGTAGCCGATACGTGCATCTCTTCTTTTTCGCCCAGCGTTTGGCGAATGCTAGAGATGTCTGTCCGGGACCATTCACGCCGGGGAGAACAACCCGCCTCTGCAACAGATCATTTACAAGCACTCCCAGAATCTCGGCCTTCGCACGAGTTAGAACGAGTTTGTGGGGAGGCGTCATCATCGCTGCGGCTTCGATTCGCTTGTTCTCTTCTACGATTGCGAAGTATGGCGTTTGTTTGATGCGTTCCGGATGCGCAGCGAACCATGAGCAGACTCCGAGTATGAGATTGTTCTCTGCTTCTTGTGCTTCAAGGAAATGCTTTGCGTGCTTGAGAAATTTAGCAGCGTCATCGTAGTGGAACAGCTTCATAGCGTCACTAGCATGGCTGAATGCTCTTCGTCAAAGATTCACTGCCATCTAATCGCGAGCGTTCGTGCATATCTTTTCCTGCTCACACGAAGATTGGCTTCTTGCCACGCAGTTGGCTACGCTTTAACCGAGAGCTTAGCCTCTGCTTTTTCTAAGTCACGTTTCGCGCCTAGTTTCCTGAAGATTTCCGCGGCTTCCTGTAGGCGTTTCTTTGATTCATGTTGGTTCGTCTGCGCGATGGCTTCGGAATAGGCCACCAAGGCTTTCGCGTGGTAATGGGGCCAATCAGTTTTCTTCCACAGCGATAGGCACTTCTCATAGGACTCGGCCGCGTCCTTCAGGTTTCCCGACGCATGTGACAGCGTTGCTTTGGCCTGCGATGCCAAAGCCAACCCCGCATCGCTCCTCAGAGTCGCAGCCAAACGCATGGCCCAATTGACATTCCTTTCCGCATCCTCAAACTGTCCCCGTTCGGCTTGGAGGGCCGTTAAGTGAAGTAGAGTCTCGATATGCCACAGAGGTACGGTCGTATACTCATGGTCCTTGAATGCGTCCACGCATGCCTCGAAGTGAGTCTTCGCTTCGTCCACCCTCTGCTGCTCGAGTCGAAGCTCACCGACCGCTAGGTTGGTAGCTACGATGTGGTAGATCTGTTCGTCATGTCTCATCAAAGCGGCTTTGCAGAACTCTTCCGCCTTCTCCAATTCTCCCAGGCTGAGATGGAGTCGGGCTCTCTGGGCCTCGGCGTTAAGGGAGAGGAACCTGAATTCGAACCGATTCTTGATCTCGAAAGCCACATTAAACTCCCGCGAAGCTTCGGACCAGTTTCCACGCAACCAATCCAAGAAAGCTAACCAGACGGTCGCATTTGCCTGCGAGAAGAGGTCGTTCTCCTGCTTGACCAGCGCCAACCATTGAGACGCATACTCGCGAGCTTGAGCGAGTTGCCTGGGGTACCCGTACCCTGTTAGGATGAGGAGGGCATCTCTGGCCTGGTCGTATAGGTTATGTTGCTTAGCAATCTCTAAGCTTCTCTCTAAGAGCGGCAGACCATCATCGATTCGGCCCGTATCAAGAAAGAAGGATCCTATGATATGCAATGCGTCTGAGGTTGCCGCGAAGTTCCCGCTCTTATCCCCCGCCTCCAACGCGCGGTGACTCCAAGTGTTGGCTTCATCATGCCTGTCGAGAAGAGAGAGACAGACGGCCATCCATCCGAATAAGCCCGCGGCTTCGTAGCTTTCCGGGGCGGCTTGAACATACTTCATAGCCTCCCTCAAGAATCGAACAGCCTCTTCAGGGCCTTTAGCCCTGTAAATCCCGATTGCTAACTTGGTTGATATTCGAGTGCAAGCCACGTAATCCTTCAAGGCCTCATACAGGTCCAGTGTGCTCTGATAGGATTCAACGCTTTTCGAATGCTGCCCCGCCATATGATAACAGTCAGCCAGCTTCTCAAGTATAGCTGCCCTCTGTGATGTCTCCTCCACGAGACCTAGGGCGCGTAGATAGCTTCCGGCAGCCTGTTCGTACGCATGAACCGAGCGGTCATAATCCCCGGCCATTATCGAGTATTTGACAGTTCTCTCCTTGTCTCCGCCTTCCGCGAAGTGGAGAGCGATAGCCTGGGCTTGGCTGTCTAGGGATTGCGCGTAGGTTTTCTCGATTACTTCAGCAATTTTCGAATGAAGCCTGCGCCGCTTGAGTTGCATTGTCTCTTCCAGAATCAGGTCACGGACGCGTTCGTCAACGAACCTAAGTTTACCCCGTTCGTTCGGGATCTCCATTATCAAGCCTTGATTGTTAGCAGTCTCCAATTTCAGAAGGAGAACGTCCTCACTTAGTTCGGAAACTCCTTTCAGAACCTCGTAATCGAATTCGGAGCCGATAACCGCACCCCATTGAAGTAGGGAGATGGTTTCAGCGTCAAGTTTCGCCAGCCGGGTCCGGAGTGCCGTCCTAACCGTCTTGGGGACCACTATGTCTTGTATGGGTTTGCGGTCCCATCCCTTCTCGGTTCGGAAGATCGTTCCGTCAGCTACGAGCGAACGGAGCACCTCCTCTACAAAGAATGGGTTTCCGCCGGTGTGCTGGTAAATTAGGTCGGCGAATTCGGGGGTGATGGTTTGCTCGCCGAAAGTCTGTCTAATAATCTGCGAGGTCTCATCCCTATTCAAGCCCTTCAACGGAATAGTTTCGAGAAGCCTTTCCTTGTTGAATTTCGTCAGCACCTGCTCAAGTGGACTGGCGGGGTCAATTTCGCGTTCGGGCGGAGTAGCGCATACCATTAGGATTGGAAGATCCCGGGTGCGCCTCACGACGTACTCCCATAATTCCGAGGACGGTTTATCGAGATATTGCGTGTCTTCGAATAGGAGAAGTAAGGGGGCGATTTTGATGATGGTTACGAAGAACTGCGTTACGGCCTCGTAGAACTGTGTCTTATCTTGACCGTCGGTTTGGCGTGGAGGAATGCCCCCAAGCTTCAGGGCAATTTCCGGCACTAGCTTCAGAAGCTCTGGAGTGTTAGTGCCAAGCATTCTTCGGAGGCGCTCCGCCGTCGCCTGACCGATATATTGCCTCACAACCTCAACCCAAGCCCCGTAGGGAGGACCATCTGGGGAGGAGCGTCCGGTTAACGCGAGTGCGCCTTTCCGATTTGTGTGGGTCGTGAGTTCCTGCATAAGGCGGCTCTTTCCGATACCCGCCTCGCCCTGAAGTGCGATCACGGACGACATGTTCGTGAGAGCATTATCAAAAGCAACATTGAGTTTCGACAGTTCCTCAGCCCGACCGACCAACGGCGTCAGCCAACGAGGTTCCTTGGCCGCGGTGGCTGTCAATGCGGTTTGTTGGCGCGGCAGTTGAGCCTTAGGTGTCAGATCGAAAACAAGGAAACCTTTCTCAGCGACGTCAACGCCCTGCATCCACTTGATACGTATGAATTTTCTAAGTATTCCCCCAACGTCCTCTTCGATAATCTCCAAGTTGCCGTCGAAGCAGCCCACGACGGCCTGAACATCCTCATTCGAATGCATGTACGGGTTGAAAACGGCAAGTAACGTTATGTTCTTCGCTCGCAGGCGTTCTAGAAGTTTCGTCAGCCATCTTCGGGTCTGAAGCGCCTTATGGCGAAGTAGAACGTCGGATAGGATTTCGAGGACAATACGTTTCGGCTGAACCGAAACGACCGCCTCCATGATTTCCAGATTCACCTCGGTAAGATTGCCTATTCCCTTACCCGGAATCACATTCTTCGATGGTAGGGCCGGATTGTCGCTGCAAACAAGCGACCTAACGTATTCAGCCTCGGGCGGGATAATTGACTGGGCCGACGACAGTGTTCGGCAGACCAACAGACCCGATTCTTTAGAGGCTTGAAGGAAATTTCTCAGTAGAAGCGGGACCTCGTCGCTTGCGGCAGCATTCAAAACCACCATCGAACCAGACGGAAAACCCCCTTGAAGCGCCTCATCCAGCCTACCGTAACCAGTCGAAACCTTAGCCCGTAAAGGAGGGCTTATCGAAGGCGCTTCATCAGTCAAACGGGGGTTCTCTAAACCAGTTACCCGTCGAAAAGACAAGAGTTTTACGGTTTGCCTATCCCCGCTTCAAATCTTTGCCTGACGTACGGGAAACCCTAAAGATGAAAGACCCTTTGTCGTAACGCGTGTTTGCATAGCTGGTGCGCATCAGCCAATGTGTTCACGGGTGAACACCATCTTGGGAAATGTGTTCAGGGGCGAACACCTTAGACGCTTTGTGCAGGCTGAGGACACTGCCAGTGCTAAGGAGCCCATTGCTCTAGTACCAGTTGCTTAAGTTCCGATAGAAAGAGACCAACAATTGCCCCAGCCAATAGTTCCGCGTCCGTGTTTCTGTTATCCTCGAAGGCAAGCCAGGTGATCGGCATCAAAACTAAGCCGAGTACAAAGTGATGGATATGGATTCGTTCATGTGTCACATACAGTCGAAAGTGAAGGAAGTCGGCGAAGAATCTGGCAGCGACGTATGACACAAGCGTTGAGATTCCGAAGCGAAGTAGACTAGGATGGGGAAGCCCTCGCTGGTACGAAAGTTGGCGAGATTTCGGTCGTGATTCATGATGACGTGCCCTGACGGGTTTCATACCGGATAACAACGCCCCTTACGAATCCGTCGATCAATCACATAATGGTAGCGTTGGAACATTCCCTTAGCAATCCCCACCCCACTGGCTAATAGGATCAGATCATGCTAATGGTCCTCATGATCGCGAAACGCGTGCCCGAGTTTGGGTTACTTACGAACCCCCTTGAGAGCGTACCCCTGGAGGTGGGTAGAATTGCCAAGCTCGGGTTCGATTATGTTGAGATAGGTATCGAAGAGCCTAACGCTACCCCCTCGATCCTAATGTCGCAGGAAGAGGAGATATTATCCGCCCTGGCCAGGAATCGGCTGAGGCCGTTGGGGCATACGGCGTACTGGGTTGGCTTCGGTTCATCCCATGACGAGGTACGGTTGGGCTGGGTAAAGGAAGGGAAGCGGATGATAGAGGCGGCCTCACAGCTTGGGATAAGGTTGTTGAACTTTCATTTCAACAGTAGGCTCGGAATGACCGGGCGAACAGAGAAGTCGAGAGAAACCTTCCTACAGCACTTCACCGATTCCATAACAGAGCTCACGCGTTTTGCGGCGGAGAACGGGGTTGAGTTAATGCTTGAAAACATCCCACCCGAACCCGCGCATCCATTGGAGTCGCTCGCTTACTTCTCACAAATCATGTCCGGAGTGCCGTCACTGAAGTTCCATTTCGACGTTCCCCACGCATTCATAGAGAATCGTATGAAGGGAGTGGAGGAATATTTGGATGCGTTTGCGGACCGTTTGGTGCATATCCACATTCATGACAACCATGGAGAGCAGGATGAACACCTCCCCCTGGGACGAGGGAAGATTGACTTCAAGAAAGTCGTGAGGCTGCTGAAGGAGATCGACTACAACAGAACGATCACATTCGAAGTGTTCACATCAGGATCCGATGCGGTCCGGTCAAGGAATTTTCTCAAGAAGCTCTGGGAAAAAAGCTGAGGGCACTAGAGTTCGCGGAGTCCACTATAGAGGGAGCGTTTGCCCTACGCCTTTTCTTTTTGCGGCCTCGTAGACTCTAATCGCGACGGCTATGTCTTCGAGGGGGACGCCGAGGTTCATCGACATAATGCGCTCCTCGTCGTTTTCTCTTCCAGCTTTCTTGCCGGCTACTAATTCTCCTAGGTCGGCGTAGATGCTTGGAATGTCCCGGAAGTATCCTTCCGATCGGTAGTAGTTTAGCTGTTTTACGTCGTCGGCACAGAATTTAGCCATTATGTGCATGGCCTCTGGTTTCCAGTACGAGTCGAAATCAACCGGACACGCGAAGACGCCGTTCTTGACCCAGGATTTTTCTATGACCGGGGTTGGGTGCTTGAGGATGGGCCCAGCCGTAACGACAATATCCGACCCCTCAACCGCGTCCCGAGGCCCGTTGGCGGGTTTGATGGTTAAGCCGAACTTCGGACCCATTTCTTCCACATACCGTTTCAGGTTGACGGGGGAGATATCGTACGCCCTAACCTCTTCCAGGCTTCCCATGACCGTGGTGAGGGCTTCTAGGTTGCTCTGCCCTTGAACCCCGCAACCAAGTATGCCCACAGTCTTCGAATCCCGCCGGGCCAGGTACTTTGCCGCAACCGCCGTTGCCGCCCCGGTCCGCATCGCCGTAATCCACGCCGCATCCATCACCGATATCGGCAGGCCGGTGGATGGGTCGTTTAGAATTAAGAGGCCCGAGATGTACGGCAGGTTTCGTTTGTAGTTCTCCGGGTACCCGCTGACCCATTTTATTCCGGCCGCGCCCATTTTCGGAAGGTACGCCGGCATAGCGTGAATGAATGCATCCCCGCTTGGGTGGATGCCCGGCTTCGGCGGCATCTCCACATCACCCCTACCCTTATGCCGGAAAGCCTCTTCCACGGCCTGGACAATGTCTTCCATTCTGAAGCCTAATTCCTCGACGTCGCTGCGGGATAGGTAGAGAATTTCTTGCCGAGACAAAAGAAGTCAGAAAGACGCATCCGGCGCCCCTAATTCAACTGAGCCGCCCGCTTCCACACGTGAACAAATCCCCCCGGCTACTACCAAGCGCCCAAAACGCAACCCGTTGATTACGCGCCGCTTTTTTCGGGGACCCCCCCCGGGGGGGCGTAGTTTTCTATGGCAGTAAGATGCGTTGTGGAGCAAGTGTTGCTGTGCCCGTGACCAATAACGAATCATAATGTTGCGGGCCCGGAGGGATTTGAGGGCTATAAGGTGCGGGTCCGTCAGCTACCGCGGATAACGCTGCTTCCATTTTACGGCCCTGGTCGCTGTCTTCGATCGTTTCTGTACAGGCGAACTTTGAAAGCGAATTTCTTGGGTCATATATGTGGCTTAAAGTAATTGCTCATTCTGGTTCTGTCAAGTCTTCGTCGGTTTGACTTAGCTCACCGCAATCGACTGAGGGATTGCCTGCTGGTCTACGGGTTCCCATACCATCGCTTCACCTTGCGGCGCGTCGGCCCCGAACCTCAGGGCTCCAGCCCAGCAATTCACTGGGCGAGCTTCACACACTTGCCGGTCCGCGTTTTACGCTTGTGAGGCAACCTCATACGCCTACCTCGCGCCGATCCAGGCTGTTTCGGGCAACAGTTGGTGCCCACATTCCGCCTTATGGAACGGCGTTCATCAACCAGAGACCTACACATGACTAGCTAAATGCCGAATTAAACATGAGAGGAAAATGAAAGTAACATAAGGCAACCGAACCGACACAGACTTAACAGCACCCTCATTCTTAATCTTCTAACATCCTGTTTCCTTCACGGGTAGCCGCGGCGCTTCGCCCCCGTATCGCTAGATTGAAGCTTCCACTTCCAAAGACCAGACGAGGACTCGAAGAGCCTGTGAACTTACGACGCGATGCATTGCATGAAGCGCTTCTGTGGGATTTGTCGGAAATGCTCATTTTCTGCTATCTCGAAGCCTAAGGAAGATGTGGAACGTTTGGCGAAGCTCTTTGATCCTCTGAGGGTCGGCAATCTTACGCTTAAGAACCGAATAGTGATGCCTCCAATGGCGAACGATCTCGCGGACGCGCAGGGTCGGGTTACTGATCCGTTGATCGCGCATTACACTCGCCGCGCCTCCGGCGTAGGCTTCGTGATTGTTGAACACTCGTACGTCACCCCGCAGGGGAAAGCGTCGTTGCGACAGCTTGGGGTTCATGATGATGCGATGATTGAGGGTTTAACGAGGCTTACGGAGTCGATTCACGCCAAGGGAACGCCGGTCTGCATTCAAGTCAACCATGCGGGAAGCAAGGCGGTGTCAAGCGGGCGGCCGGTGGCTCCTTCTGCGGTAGCTGCGGGCGGTTCTGGCGTCATCCCGAGGGAACTGGAGAGGCCTGAGATTCGGGATCTAGTCCGTCTTTACGGTGAGGCTGCGAGGCGAGCGCAGAAGGCAGGGTTTGACGCTATTGAGGTTCATGGCGCCCACGGCTACTTGCTGAACCAGTTCACCTCCCCATTAACCAATAGAAGGCAAGATGAATACGGTGGCTCGCTTGAAGGCAGAACACGGTTTCCCCTCGAAGCGGTCGCGGAGGTTAGGAGGGTTGTGGGATCCGATTCGTTGGTACTTTATCGCTTGGGCGCCTATGATGGGGAAGGGCGCGGGGTTACGATGGGAGAGATGCAGGCGTTCGCCGGAAAACTCGTGCGCGCTGGGGTGAACATAGTCGATGTATCCGGCGGCCTAATTGGTGACGCTCCGGCTGATATGACGGAGCAAGGATACTTCCTCCCGTTAGCTGAGAAGATCAAAGAGGCAGTGGATGTACCAGTTATTGGCGTGGGTGGAATCACGGATCCAGTTTTTGCTGACCAAGCGATTAGGGACGGTAGGGTGGATCTGGTAGCGGTTGGTAGAGCTTTGCTCGCCGATCCGGATTGGGCATTATCAGCAGCAAGGTCACTAATCAGCGGCCACTAATGCCTCTACGGACGAGACGTCACATTTTTTCATGAGCCATAGGGACGTACCGACATGAACGAATAGAAGGCTGCGAGTGGCTACGAAGTCTCTACCCTACATAGTGCTCGTGGCCACCGTCGTTTGTATCTGGGCGGCATCGTTCATTTTCATCAAGATAGCACTCGTTGAGATTCCGCCAATAACACTAGCCTTCGTAAGATTCGCGATTGCTACCCCAATACTACTGGCAATTACAGCACGTACACGTCCTTCAAGAGAAGCGATGAAGCATGCGTTAACCAGGGACGCTTGGACCTTCGTATTGCTAGGTCTGGTTGGCGTCACTCTCCTCTACGTCTTTCAATTCTACTCATTAAGGCTGATTTCTGCCACGGCTGGGTCCGTAATAATTAACCTCCATGCCGTCTTTGCTATGTTACTCTCAGCAACGTTCCTAAACGAACCGTTAACATCACGCAAGACGAGCGGCGTTTTCGTGGCCTTCTCAGGAGTCATATTGATGACGGTAGAAGGGTCGGCTAACACGTCGCTAAACTTGATCGAGCCTATTGGAGCACTACTTATGGTCGCAGCCGCGCTGTGCTGGGCGTCGTACTCGGTTTTCGGTAAGAGGGTATTGCAGCGATATTCAAATCAGGTTGCAACATCGTGCGCGTTCCTTCTTGGAACACTGTTTCTGATTCCATTCGCTCTTAGTGAGGGTCAATTGAATACTCTCGTACATTCCTCTTGGCTGACATGGATTAGCGTGCTCTTTTTGGCGATACCCTGCTCGGTTATCGCTTACATTCTCTGGAACCATATGATAACTACGATCGACGTCACCAAGGTGCTTGTCAGCCTTTACTTCATACCGATTCCCACCGCGATTCTTTCGTACTTCATTCTTAGCGAGGCGATCACCTACCCATTAGCGATTGGTGCTGCCCTCGTAATTGCCGGAATATATCTGACGCAGTCATCGAAACCTGTACGATAGTTGTGGAGAAGTGGGATCGAAAAGCCAACTTCATCTTACACGACGCAAGTGCATGGTAGAGGCGTAGACTAAAGAGGAACGTAGCATGCATCCGGGTGTTAGTTCTCGCGGCTTCGGGAAAACCACGGCCGAACAGTTCATAGATGGCCTTTGGCTTTGAATTCGAAAACCTCAACGATCATTTCGGCGTATTTCCTCCTTCCTGCGATAATAACTCGCCACCGCAAGTTTCAAGTGACCAAGCAACTTGAACGGTAAGTTGGCTGGCGATGTGGATTTTGATTCGGTTCTGAAGGTGGCCTCATACGTCACGCCGGTGCCAGGTGGAGTCGGGCCGATGACGATAGCCCTGCTGCTGTACAACGCGCTGGTCGTGGCGTCTATGCAGAGGAATATTGGCTTAAGCTTCGAGCTAGAACGACTGGCGAGTCATGATTCCTTGTAGGCGGGTTCTGTTTTGAAGCCCATAGTTCAAATCAGCGAAGAATTGGGAATTCCCCAAGACGCACTGAACCTCTATGGAAAATGGAAGGCTAAGATTACTTTCGAAGCCGTGAAGAAACTGACCAGAGGGAAACGGGGTAAGCTGATTCTCGTCACGGCGATGACTCCCACACCGTTCGGGGAGGGAAAGACGGTTACTGCAATAGGCTTGGGTATGGGGTTGGGAAAGTTAGGACACCGGTCCGTGGTTTGCCTCAGGCAGCCATCGCTGGGACCAGTTTTCGGAATAAAGGGAGGAGCCGCGGGCGGGGGACGGTCAACCGTTGAGCCCATGCAGGACATTAACATGGGTTTCACGGGCGACATACACGCTATCGGCGTCGCCCACAACCTCCTTGCCGCTGTAATCGATAACCACCTCTTTCAAGGAAACGAGTTAGGAATCGACTGGCGAACCATTAACTGGCCACGCACCATGGACATGAATGATAGGTCACTCCGCAACACGGTGATTGGTTTAGGTGGCAGGACTGACGGTATCCCACGCCAAGACGGCTTCATCATAACCGCCGCCTCGGAGGTCATGGCAATCCTATGCCTATCCAAAGACTACGCAGACCTAAAACAGCGACTGGCCCGAATAACGATCGGATACACCCGTGACGGAAAACCTGTTTATGCAGCCGACTTGAAGGTTGTTGGCGCGATGGCCGCCGTACTGAAGGATGCTCTAGAACCGAACATTGTTCAAACCGCCGAAGGAACACCCGCTCTGATACACGGAGGGCCCTTCGCGAATATCGCACATGGGACAGCCAGTTTAGTTTCAATACAGCTAGGGTTGAGCCTAGCGGATTACTGCGTGGTCGAAGCAGGTTTCGGCAGCGATCTAGGCGCTGAGAAATTCGTTGACATAGCTTCAAGGATAGGCGGGTTGAACGTTGACGCAGCAATGATCGTAGCCACCATCCGCGCCCTCAGATTCCATGGCGGCGTCACCAAGGCAGAACTAAACCACCAGAACCCAAACGCCGTCAAGAAGGGGCTCGGCAATCTTGGTAAACACATTGAAAATGTTCGAACTTTAGGTCCCATGCCGATCGTTGCGCTGAACAAGTTCCGAGACGACACGGAGGAGGAGATACAGCTCGTGGAACGGTTTTGCAGAAGCCAGGGAATTCCTGTCGCGATCTCGACAGTCTTTGAGCAGGGCGGACAGGGGGCCGTCGAGCTTGCGCGCCAAGCTGCGGAAGCTGCCAAGCGGGGTCAGCGAAGCCAACCCATCTATCCACTTGAGGCACCAATTGAGCAGAAACTGGAGGCCATAGCGACTTCCATCTACGGTGCCACAGGCGTTGATTACAGCCAGGAGGCGAAGAAGGATATTCAACGCTTGAACTCGCTCGGGCTCGTCAATGAACCGATATGCGTCGCGAAGACACCCCTCTCGCTCTCAGACGACCCAAATAAGATCGGCCGGCCACGCGAATTCAATGTCCTAGTGAGGAGGCTGCACGCGGCCACTGGAGCCGGCTTCAACATAGCCTACATGGGCGACATAGTCGTTATGCCGGGTTTACCGAAAATGCCTGCGGCCGAGAACATCAAACTGAGTGACGACGGAACTGTTAGTGGAGTATTCTAATGGCACAGGGATGCTTTCGAGGCCTTCGCGTGGTTTATGACCTGATCATTGCAATTTGATGTATTCACGCTTTCTTCGTGCTTTCGTTAGAATGCGGAATTCATGCAAACAGGAATGCGATACCCTCTATTAGGGTCAGACTCGGAGGGACCCGTAATCTAACTGATGCAGCTGAGGATAGAAGCGCCAAACAATTTTAAGGCCGAACTTGTCCAAATTGGACCATGGCAACCCTTCAGAGCAAGGTAACCTCTATCGAGCGACGCCTCGGGGAGCTGGAAGAAACAATGGAGGTGCTAGGTGACAAGAAGACAATGCAAAGCATTGCCAGAGGACTCAAAGATCTGCGGGAAGGGCGATTCCACAGATACGATGATGTTAGCGAGCTGCTGAAGGGAATCAAGCACGCTTGAGTTACACTCTCGTTTCGACGAGTAACTTCGACCGAGGGATGCGGCGACTGTCGTCCGCGGATTTCAATCGAAGCAGGGAGACACTTGAGTAAATAGTTGTGGATCCTTATTCGTTCAAGGAGCTTAAGGGTAGATTCAGAAACCTACGGAGCGCACGCTTCGGGAACCACAGAATAATCTACACCGTCATCGAGGCGAAGAAAGAAATTATCTTGTTGGCAGTAGAACCAAGGCGTTCAGTTTACAATCGATAACTCGATTCTTCCGCAGTTCAACCTGCCGAAGTTCTGCGGCCAAAACTCCGACACGGTTAGGCCTAAGCATGAAGGGCAAAGCGCAGTGCCTTGAATTCGCCGCTTTTTTTGGGGGACCCCCCGGGGGGTGTAGTTTTCTATGCCAGTAAGGGTGGGTTGTAGTGACAAGGGCTATTAGTGACTGAGAGCGACTGTCTGACTGGAAGCTCTGTAGTTTTCTACTACCGCCCTTCGGGGGCCGGATGTTTGTAGGCTAGGGTCTGAGGCGTTAGGGTAGATGCTGAACGTTGGAAGATTGTAGACGCAGGGATTTGCTTCTTCTCACGGAGGCGGAAGCCTCACGTTTAGCGGGCGCTGTTAAGGAGCTTCATGTCCCTAGGAGCCTCATAATTCTCGAAGCCGTACAAGCAGGGTTGCAAACCCTAGACCCGAACGTGATTCCGGGTAGGAGGACGAAGTCGGTTCACTTCCGATTGCCGCCCGAGGTCCGCGAGAAAGTCCGACTCGTGGCCACGCAATACCAACTCAGCCAACAGAACCTGATACGGCACATGCTCTTCGCCTACCTAGCAGCACCCCCGTGGAACGCAGAACGTCAGCACGAAACCCGCACTTAAGACGAATCCAACGCTACGACGAGGTTTTGAAGATGGAGCCTCAGCCAGAAGATATGGGCATTAAGATCGCCGGGTCCGTAAAGGACCTGCCCGAGATCGAGCGGTTAACAGCAGGCATCGTGAAGGTTCTGAGGAAATTTGGCGGCTACGAGCCCGAGGTTGACGATATTTGGGTCAACCAGATCGCAACCTACACCGTATACCTGAAGAAGGCAGAAATCTTTCTCGACGCCGAAACCGCAACCGAACACACCTACATCCGCGTCGCAGACATCCAGCTGAAGTTCCAGAGGATCATCGAAAACGCAATGCACCAACTCGCCCTAAGCCGCAACGACAGGATGGGACAACAGGCCGAAGCCGACCTCATTGGGAAGCTTAGAGAAACCATAGAGAAGATGAAAACGAGTTGAGTGAACAAGACCAACTGATCCTGGAACTAGCAGGACTCTACTCCCACGCCTTGGAAGACGAAGTAGAGTTCTCACGGAAGGTGCTGAACTTCAACCCCTTCCCGTATCAAGAACAGTTCCTACGAGACCGCTCGCCGCATATCGCCGCGTGCTGCGGCCGCCAAGTGGGAAAGACCACATTAGCCGCCATCAAAGCCCTACACTTCGCCCTATCCCGAGATAAATGCCGCGTGCTCATCGTCAGCGCCGGATTAAGGCAGAGCATGATACTCTTCGCCCGCATAGTGGATTTAATTGACAACTCGACCCTCGCCACAGCCCTACTCCGCGACAAGACGCACACGAAAGTGCGATTCGTCAACGGATCCGAGATCACGGCCCTACCCTGCGGACGGCAAGGGTCAACCCTCCGCGGCCACACCTGCGATATGGCCATCCTAGATGAGTGTAATTTCATTCCAGCGATCGTCATAGATTCCGTAATCAGGCCGACGACCATAACGAGGCCCGACGCCAGAATCATAATGCTCTCGACGCCGTGGATGAAAGACCACCCCTTCTACGACGCCGTAACTAAACCGGAGTTAAGTTTCAGCACGTACACGTGGCCCACTTCCGTCAACCCACAGATTACCAAGGCGAGGTTGGAGTTGGAGAGGGTGACGATAGGGGAGTACGACTTCAACCGGGAATACAATGCGCAATTCATAGACGACCAGTTCAGCTACTTCCCAAGCCAAATCATCATGGCCTGCACGGACAGCTACGAACTGGACCAGGAACCAAAACCCGGCGAAATCCCGAAGGGAACACACTATGTGGGAATTGATTTTGGTAAGCACGCCGACCACTCCGCCATAGCCGTAATCCGCGAAGAGCCCAACCATACCCTGCGCCTAGTGTACTTGCGAGAATTCCCACTCGAAACCCCGTACAGCACCGTCATCGACGCCCTCCGAACCCTACATGCGGCATACAGATTCCACATGGGCAACCTAGACCAAACAGGCGTTGGGGAAGCCCTCTACGAACAGATACGGGAATTCGCCGGATACATCAAAGGCGTCACATTCACAGCACGCGTTAAGCAAGATATACTCGGCAAACTCCTACTCACCATGGAGCGGAAAGGCGTCATAATCCCCAGAGAACCAGAACGCCTACTCACACAGCTGACCCAGCAACGTTGCGAACCAACCCAACAGGGCACACTAAGATTCAGCCACCCCACCGGAACACACGACGACCTCGCGTGGGCCTTCGCTTTATCGGTATACGCCTACCCAGGAAACCTAGACTGGATGGGGTTCGGCCTTGGAGTCCGCCGTCCCGAATGAACCACGAACTTCATGATATCATGGGACTTTCCTTACGTCAGCCCAGAACGTGCCTTCGTCTGTTATCAGCAGAAATGCTACGGGTAATCGCAGGTTGAAGAGTCTTCGAAGGTTCATCGGTTTGATCCGTAGCTGGAATCCGCTCTAGACGTTCCTGACGTAGGGGAGTGATTTGCCCGCTAGACTCCTCTCAGCGTTTCAGCTCAGATACAAACTATGTCGTTAATCTGAAATACCTATTCCCTCTACCGACGAACTTGTGACCTATCGGAGTGGATAATCCACGCACACGCCGAGTTTAGGATCTTCAGTCCCATGACGAATCCATTACTTCTTCTCGCCCTTGCGATCGCGCCGGCCGCGGTTCTGTTAAAGTATGTGCTCATCAAAGACAAGTATAAACGCGAACCACTCCTGCTCGTTGCGAAGACCTTCCTCCTCGGAATGCTCTCAACCGTAGCCGCAATCGTTCTGGAATTAATCCTCAACATACCGATCCCGTTCCTACGAGAATTCGTCTCCGTAGCTCTGATCGAGGAGAGCCTGAAGTTCACCGTGGTCATGTACGCCGCCTACCGGTCGCCCCACTTCAATGAGGTGATGGATGGGATAGTGTACGGCGTGGCGGCAAGCCTGGGGTTCGCTACCGTGGAGAATATCCTATACGTCTTCGTCGGCGGTGCCGGGACGGCGATCCTCCGAGCATTCCTCTCGGTTCCAGCGCACGCGGCTTACGGAGGGATCATGGGCTACTACCTAGGCCTAGCAAAACAGTCCCGACTCCAGAACCCGGGTAGGGAGAAGAGGCTGATGGCGGAAGGGCTTTTGTTCGCCGTGGGGCTACACGGCGCGTACGACGCCTCCCTCGAAAACCTAGGCCTAATAGGAGTCATCCTCGCCATCGCAATCGCAATCATAAGCTGGCTAATATTCCTACACCTAATGCGAGACGCCCTCTCAAAACAACCCTGGTACGAGACCGGTGAAGCGCCGGCCATATGGCCAAGGTTCTGCACAAACTGCGGCACGAAAGTTGTGCCCAACACCCGCTTCTGCGCGAACTGCGGCCAAAACCTCAGACAACCCAGTTGAAACACTAGACTGGGAGATGGGAGCCGAGGAGAATGTCCAACGCCCCCTTACTTTCCAACTTACAGGCAAGCTAGAAATACCCGATGTTCATCAAATCGCAAACGTGCCACTTCCGACGCGTCAGGACGGATTTAGATTTACATAGATTTCGCTCGCCCGCTCGAAAATTACGTGCTCGGATCGCTCTGGATAATACGTCGGATCCCGGTCTAGATCCTTTGGTGTGGCGGGTCCGGAGGGACTTGAACTCTATAAGGTGCGGGTCCAGAGATGGGACAGGAGTTCTGACTTCAATTTACCAGTACACATAATCCGCCGTGGACCTAGCTATCGGGCTTGAGGCTGGTGTATTAGTCTGTGCGTGGATAGTTGATGGCGTTGTTTAGTTATGATGTCTAGGTTCGAGAAGGAAGGGCAACGATTTGTGTGCGATAAGTGTGGTTGCGAGACGAACAGTTCAGAGATCTTCCCTTTGCACAAGAAGAATTGTCCGAGAGTTTAGGTCTTAGAGATTAGTGGCTGGTTGCCGTGGCTTAGTACTGTCCTAAATGTAAGAGTAACTTCACCGAATACCAGCCAATGTGTCCGTACTGCAACATCAGGCTAAGAAAATCAAGTTGGTACTCTGAGTAATAGTTAGTTCGGGTATATTTCAACAATGCGCGGTTAATCCGTAGCTGCCGTGTCCTCCATTATGGATGATAGGTCTGACCAGAGACCGTCAATCTCGGTGATTGCTTCGCGCACATCGGGCAAGTAGTTATTGATCGCGTCCAACCCCAACTCATTAATCGTTCGTTTGAGCCCGATTAGTTCCCACGCTCTCTTGACTTCTTCTTGTGGTGGTTCGGTTCCAGAAAATGATTTGTGTGATTGCGTATACCCATTTACTTCTTCCTGTAGCCAGTCTAGGAACAGAACCAGAAGTCTTCTTTGTGCTTGCAAATCGATAAGCGCGTTGTTTGAGCTGAGCCTCTCCATAAGCGCTCGTGATTTTCCGAAAAGGGACTCCGCTTTGGATATTAGTGCATCTAGCTCTTCCTTCTTAGGAAAATAATTATCAGAATGTTCTGTTGAGTGACGCAGCTTATCGAGTTTCTTAGCCAATGCGTTATATTCTTTCAATTCAGGAAGGTTCTGTGCGATGAACGCGAATCGAATTTTGATAGTCTGATTGGAAAATGAATCATATCCATAAATTGCTCCTCCGATCTCGCCAAGGAAAAGTTTGAAGGCGTCGCACAATGAACGGGCAGCGTTCCTTAATTTTACTGGCGTATCATGTTCGGAGAGAGCTTTTGCCTCCTTGAAAGCGTCGTCTAGAGTGAGCTTCTGCTGGGTTTGAGCCATTTTACCGCCCCTCGACCGGTTCTCAGAAATTTGTAGATCACCGTCCCACGCCGGGCTTTGAAATAAACATCGCTATCCCTGAGAATTACTAGTTACTGTAGTGCGGGGGATTTCAGCCCCAATTTACTAGTAACTGAAGCCTGGGCCGATGGCATCTAAGGGACAATCGCTTTCTTCACTTCAGTAGCACTTGCTAACTGACTCCAGTCGTTACTGGCCGTGTTCAATGGTGAAGCGCTTAAGGACCCATTAGACACTCGTACTTGTGGGCCCTCCCATGTTAAGGGGGCGGAGATACAATTAGGACACGCCCAACCTGCTGGAGCGATTGTTCCTCCTAGTCCTACGTTGATGCCGGCGCATACGACCCACCAATTACCAGTCTGTGTGCTCCCGTCACAAGCTGACCCCCCGTTTATACCCGCACTGAGCGTAAGTGATGCTTGCGGGATTATGGAAGGACCAGCCAGCCAATAGAATTCGAAGGTAACGTCGACTCCTAATGCTGCGGTTGCGGAGACGGAAAGAGGATTTTCAATTGGAAAAGTCATCGTGGTGCACATGGTAGATGGGTTACCTCCGTTCTCGCATGTTGGCGGCGAAGGTTGTACCCCTAAGCTATTACTGCTCGGAGTATATGTAAGAGTGATCGCCTCACTGGGACTGCTTGTTATTTGCATTTTGACGGTGGGCCCGGCGTAGGCACCAACTGTAAGAACGGGTGTGAAGGTTGGTACGACCACAATCGGGACTGGCCCAGCCGGAATTACGAATGGATCTGCTTGGAATGATGCTCCGATTGGTACTGGCCCGAATGAAACACCAGCTTGAACAGCAAGTGTTCCGGTCACGGAGGGAGTAAAAGTTGCTGTGGAAGATAGTTCTTGTATGTTATTGTTTTGAACAGCAATGCAGAGTTTAAATGATGACGTAAATCCAAATGAGCCGGTCACGGATGTAAATTGATTTACAGAGTACGACACAGTCTGAGTTGGAAAAGAGATTGGGCCTGAGGAGGCGCAGCTGAGTTGTACTGTAGGCGGTAGATAGACGAACTGGTAGCAAGTGAGGGTCCCTGGCAAATTATCGAGTAGACAATATCCGCCACTCGCGACTCCTCCCACGGTCACGGCGACAATCGCTAGACAAGGGTTTGGCGACGTCGGTGAAGTAAGGGCTTGGCAGGCCTGCGATGCTGCCGGTACGGTTGCCTTGAGTTCGGTATCTGAAATGAGCTGAAAGTTCTGGGTGGTCTGAGTTCCAAAGCTAACTGATTTGGCGCCGGTAAATCCGATGCCTGTTATAGTTACGCGGCCTCCCCCTCCTTGAGAACCGGATTGTGGGGTTACTCCGGTCACGACTGGCGGAATAATTACGTTCAACTCTTGAGTCGATATTGCTCCTTCGCTATCTCTTACCCCGATGGTGAATGGGTAAACTCCTGCTTCAGTCAGGGTTCCCGAAATCACTCCACTACTGGAGTCGAGCTGCAACACTGAAGGGAAGCAACAGGGAGAAGCGTGGAAGAACGTGTATGGCGGTACTCCCCCGTTCGCCTGTAAGCTGAATGAGTTAAACTCGTTAGGTTTTCCAGTGAACGAGCATCCTAATGGTCCTGACGGTCCTAACGGTCCGACTGGGCATTCTAACTGTACACCTGGAGTTACGGGTAGTATAAATTCACGCGTTGCGGTTAACCCTGAGCTATCCTTGACCTGGGCGGTAAAGGATACCGGCCCATAATTCTCCGGGGTGCCTGATAAGACGCCGGTTGAGGAAAGGGTTAGGCCCATCGCATTGAGTTCAGCAGCAGCGAATGTTATAGACCATACGTATGGTGGTGTGCCACCGGAGGCACTTAGGGTTGAGGAATAGGGGTCATGTAAAGCCGCGCTTGGTAGACAAGATGGGATTATTCTGAAGCTCGGAGATGGCGAAAAGTTGGCGACTACACACCCGTTACCGTTCGCCGCTACGTTAACACTCGGTGAGCTAAGATTGACGGTTGCGCTATTCGGGCCAGTACTCAAAGCGTTGGTCACACTCCAGCCGTCAAAGTTGAAACCGAATTGCGGGCTTGCGCTCAATGAAATGGATTCGCCCAGTGGCACGTATAGTATCTCAACATTGCCACCTAGCACCGTACCCGACGACGACGCTTGAGGGGCGTCGACTCTCTCCGAGGCGGTCGCAGCAGACTGATATGTAACTGACCCTCCCTCGGTAGTACTCCCAAACAAGTACCCAGAATAGATTACAACGCTTACACAGTCCGAATAGAGAGAGGTCACACTCACTGACCCTGAACATGAGGAGGCGCCTAATGCTACTGATGTTGATACTGAGGTTGTTTTTCCGTCGGACTGGAAAGCGGTCGCGGTGATGGTGTAGGTTGAAGCGGAGCTGTAAGTATGCGTCCCCGTCGAGCCGGTCGATGAGGAGCCGTCACCCCAACTCCAGGAAACAGAAGTGATCGAGCAGCCAGAGCCTCCAGACTGCGCATTCGCATTGACGGTAACGCTGAGACCATTAACACTTGGAGTTCCAAGCGCGATCGTCGGGTTACCACATGGGCCTTGGCTAGGCTGAAAGACAAATACTCCAATTAGGTTCCCAGCGTGACTGGGAGTTTGACCTGCCGCGCACTGTTGCGTCTGCTCGGTTACGATGTAACTGTTCGCGCCAAGATACGCGTGGCCTATTGTTATTACATTGGTTTGAGCCGCTGAATTGATGTTTGTCGCGTCGATGCTGAAACCTGGAAGCCCAGATACCGTTAAGCACTGCTCATCTCCCCCAAGAGCAAACACCACAACTAAACTGTCCGCCGTGGGGACGGTGAAGTGGTCAGATACTGCCGACGAACCTGGCGACGAATCTGTTGCGTAGGATTCGGTATAGGACGAATAGCCTGAGATCGAAGCGCCTCCTATGGAATAATAGCTAGTCTGGGTTGTGAAAGAATTTGAGTTACTTGTTGTCGCAGCTAACGACGCAACCAAGTTTCCAACAGCATTTGTAACCGACGCATATTGGCCCTTGGTGAATGGTGTGCTCGAGTGCGCTCCCCCTGTAACAAAGCCGTACAGGTACAACTGACCGCCTGACGGCAACTGCAAGCTGTCGGCCTGCTGGACCACAGCGTTTGAAACGGTGAGCGATTGACCGGCCGCCCACGGGCCCGCTGGATCAGGCCAAGTCACTTGCTCTTGGGCCGACCCGGAGTTGCCCATGTTGTCGTAGGCGGTTACTGATACTGTGTAGTTTCCTGGTTGTGAATAGGCGTGGTATCTCACGTCGTTAATCCAACTTTGAGCAGAGAACGGAACATCTAGAGTTGAGCCGTCGCCAAAGTCCCAGTGCAGAGTCGTTATCCAGAGTCCGGTGGATGTTTTTGCGGCTACGTTGAACTCATAATTCGTAGGATACGAAGTTGTCAATTCTGGAGTGCCATCAAACCAAACCTGCAACGGCTGATCAGTAGGTCCAAGCGATGCGATGCTAAGGTGCGTTGCAAGGCTGAATCCAGGAACTATTGAAGACATAAACACAATTACTGCTAGCAAAAGCGGAAGAGCGACGTACGATCTATGGTTCAACTCGGTTCGCTTCGAGCAACCATGCGGACAGCATTTGGCGGGAACTTGCCACGTTCCAATCAATACGGTAACATTCGCGACTAGCCAATGTAGACGGGCGCGAATCTAGCCAGCAGATCACGTTTGCAAGCTCAGATCAAAAGCTGCATCGTTCCAACTGTATGTTTTACAGCAAAAAAGCAGTAAGCGAGTGAAATATTCTAGAATTGGGCATCCGGCAATGGTCGACTACACTTTGCGGCCCTGAGTTGACGGATTTGTGTGTGTCGTCACGGCGCGATGAGTTGGACGGTCGATTTTAGCGGAAATACGCACCAGTCCGTCAATAATCAGCAAATACGGGGAAGGTAAGATGGCTCATCGAGGGCACTCGTGCCATGTCTAGTTTCAAGTCACGTCGAATGGCGAACCTTTCGACTACTCTACCGATCCCAATGCTTGACACGATCGACGAGCTAGTTCACGAAGGCAGGCTTCCGTCCCGCTCGCACGTTATACGCGAGGCGGTTAAGGATTATCTGAAAACGTTTGAGTGAGCACTTACCGATTGGCTAATGTCAACCTCCATCAAACGTGAGTTTGGAGACTTATGCCAGTCGACGACCCCGTAGGAGCCTACGAAGTTCTGTCGGTACTGTGGAACGCCGCTCAAAAGCGGTGATCAGTTCTGTCCAACATGCGGGACGCCCGCTCAAGGCCGCGACACGAAGAAGAAGGGTGAATGAATTCAGTCAAGAGGAACGTAGCACTATTCCTATGTCTTTTTTATCTGAAGTTCAGAGACTGCTGGTGGTCTAGCATGTTTTTCACAGATATTAGCAAGCCGCAGGCGTTTCGATTAGGCGCGAGACACCTCTCCCGCGTCGACCCTAAGATCCGTGAACTGGTAAAGCGGCATGGGCCGATTAAATTCACCATCGACGGCGACCCGTTCGAGTCGCTGGTTGAAGCGATAATTTCTCAACAGCTGAGTGGGCAGTCTGCGCGGGCGATCTTTGGCAAACTGAAGGCTCTGCTTCAAACTGAAGTTATCGATGCACAAGCCCTAAGCAAACTTACCGCTTCTAAACTGAGGAGAGCGGGTGTTTCCCCCCAAAAGATCCGCTACCTCAAAGACCTGAGCTCACGGGTCGTTAAGGGTCGGTTGGATCTTGACCTTCTGAGGTGGAAGTCGGATGATGAAGTAGTTCGGATCCTGGACGAAGTCAAGGGGATAGGTCCATGGACGGCACATATGTTTCTCCTCTTCGTTCTGGGACGGCCGGATGTTCTTCCGGTCGATGACCTCGGAATCCAAATGGCAATTCAAAAGGTGTATTCCTTACGTAAACTTCCCAAGGCCGAGAAGATTGAGAAGATCGCTAGGAATTGGCACCCGTACTGTTCCATCGCGTCATTGTATCTCTGGCACGCAAAGGAAAGCGAGTGATTTTGAATCAGCTTTCGAGAGCGAAATTCATCAGCCTTGAGACGTACAAGAGAAACGGCGAAGCAGTCAGGACTCCCGTTTGGTTTGTGGAGGAAGGCGGTTTGCTTTATTTTCATTCACCGTCAAAGTCCGGGAAGGTGAAGAGGCTTCAAAGGAACCCGGTCGTTCGTTTAGCACCCTGTGCAAGGTTCGGCAGAATAGAGGGAGATTGGCTCAAGGGAAAAGCTACTCGGATCGATGGAGAAGAAGAGACCAAGAGAATCGTCAAGCTGGTAAACTCCTCGCAATCGGGAGGGGATAGAATTATCGGTTTTTTCGAGCGGAAGAATAGAGTTGCTTTCTCGATCAAGTTGGAGAACGAACCGTAACGAAACTGGTTTCTGAGATCAAGAACCTAATCCGCTGAATTTGTGACGGAATCGCCTAAAAGACCCGTAAATTAGATTGTTTTTCGTGGACGAATCATTCATCTGCTTTATTACAGCAAAATAGCTAGCAATGAAAGTTTGGCTAATGCTACAGCGGACGAATCCACATTGGAAATTCGCAATTGGTCTCAGTCTTTGGCTATTATCCTCGTTTTAGCCGTCAGCTTCTTGGGATTACTTTCCCAATCCGGAGCGGTTGGGGTAGCGGCGGCAACCCACAGCGGAGGCTGGAGTGGCACTTGGTCGCACGGCAGCAACACTTGGACCCATAATAGCTGGAGTTACACGAATAGCTGGAGCTGGACTCAGAACCAGAATCATCATTCGTGGTCGCATAGTCAGCACTCGTACTGGAACGGAGGAGGCCAGTATAATGGAGGGGGGTACTACAATAACGGCGGCTACTATAACGGCGGATATTACGGCGGCGGGTACCCTTACCAGCCTTCCCCGAACCAATGTTACCCGTACCAATACAACGGATGCTACCCCTCTAACCCCAGCGGACAATACTGCCCAACCCCTTCGTACTGCCCCGCTCAGGTTACGGAGCCCGTGACAACCGTCACGGCGCAGCCGACCGTAGCCTTCACGCCTTTCACGCCCACAGTTACGATGACGGTGACCGCGGCGTCGCAGCCTAACTTCAACGCCTCGTCTTACCCAACGGCCGGTTACAATCAGAATTACGCCCCGCAACCGACCGGCGGCGATAACACGGTGCTCTACCTCGGCTTAGCGGTCCTAGGAGTTATTGCGGTGCTGGGTGTTCTCGGTATAGTTTACGCCGTGCCGAGGCTTAGGCCGCAACCAACTCAGCCGGCGCCGTCCGGGTACGCCCAACCCACCGCAACGCAACCGACGGGCATCTACTTCTGCGGAAGATGCGGCACACCCGCCCCGCAGGGGGTTGCCTACTGCAGCAAGTGTGGATTACGCTTAGGTTGAAACGTAACACTACTTGGTGAATAGTTTTCTTTCACATGTTCGGTCGCGGTCTGCTAAGACTTCGTAAGCCGCCTTCGCGAGGTTTCGTGCAGTTGATCATAAGCGGAGCCCTAGCCACTGGGCTTCTGTCGCTTGGTTTATCGACTGGGAATAGCGGTTTGGCAAATCTATCGAATACATTCTGGCAACCGGCGCTGCAATTTGGCCTTGTTACTTTGATTATTGGTAGTGATTGCATTCACCAAATGTAAGCGACAGAAATTACAATAGTTCATACTGTCCTTGGCCTATGAATCTCAGAATATTGTTGTCTCGCAGAGTTTGCAATTGTTGGCGCATCTTGGCTTGAACGTTCTTGTTCTGAGGGTGGAGTTTTTGGAGTTCATTCTCGTATGAGCAGAGCTCTTGCAGGGTGAAGGATGACTTTCGCAAGTCTCTCACGCACCTTAGAACATCCGCTGTCCAACCACGTCCCTCCCAGGACTTACGCATTAACAGTGTTGCGGTTTTCGAATACTGTTCGTGGACACTTTGAGGGTCCTTGATTCTTTCGTCTGTGACCATTTCCACGTGTCCGTCTTGTGGAATCATTTCTAGGGAAATTGAGCAACCCGTCCAGGGTCTGCTACGGGATTTGGGTTTGGTGGGATTACTTGGAATGATACAGGATAGCGTCATGAAGAAGTGGGGGATTACTTCCAAGTCTATTACGCGGAGGCGCGTTTTGTCGTAGTGCATGAGAACGAGATTTCCGGCGGTTCGCGTCTTTACTGCATGAAGAAAGGTATGGTATTCTGAATCTCGCACTCTACGTCGGAAGGAATCCTTGCTGCTCTTAAGATTGTATCTTTCAGAGCAACCCGGGCAGCGAAAATCGATTACCTCAGTGCCTGCCTTCTCTCGCAATACTCTTGGCTGCAGGCAACTCGGGCAATAGAGGTTATTCTCTGCCCAGCCCTCGCTTAAACATCGAGCTTGTTGGGAGCTGCTTGTATACATTTCCAAACAGTGTGGGTCGAGTGAGAGTTCCAAGATACATTCTTCCGAAATAGGAGTCGTCTTCCTTGACGCAGCGGTAAGAGTGTGCCCGTCTCTAAAATATACTTGAGGTGTCCTTTAGAGCGCGTTTTCGATATTCTAATTGGGATGGAAATGCCAACGTCTGATATTGCCCGCCTTCGGCGGGTTCACGCTTGGTTTCGGAGTGGGGTTTCAGAAGGGGTAGGTGAGTGACGGATGGCGACAATACAAACGAGTTTCGTAGGTCTCGGCGATATCCTAAAGGAAATTTTACCTAGCATTGAAGATCTCCAGGTCCAACCTGTTTCTCGCGCCAGCACGAATGGAATCTACCATGTGAATGTCGTAGTCTACGGTAAAGCGAGACGCGGTAAGACTGAACTCGCGAACAGTATCGTAGCGAACATTTGCCAGGTTTACGGCGAAGACGAGGTGCACGTAGACTACGGGGTTACGGATCTCAAAGCGGCCTTAGATCATGGTTGGCTCCCCGGTAAATTAGTTCAGGTCCTAGTTGTTGACGATCTAACTTTGGCAGAGCACTCCGACGAGACCTACCAGCGGTACTTCCGCATTGGCCACGTTATGGAGGAGAAAACCGGGCAACGGAATGGTCTCGTCGTTACGATCCTAGTGGTCCACCGTTTCTTCTCTCTACCCAAAGAGCTTAGGGCGGACATCGATTTACTCCTCGTGAAATCCGTATCCAGTAGCCCGTCTGATGCGAATCTCCTTCGAAGCTTTCTGGCAGACGACCTGGCGACGGAACTATCTTCTCTCGCGCGAAGACGAGATGTATTCGCTTACTATGTTTCCCCAACCTACCGCGGCATAAGCTTCTTTCAGCCGGCAGATACGAACTACTTTCCGAGAACGCCAGTCAGACGGGTTAGCGCTTCGGAAGCTGAGACGCAGCCGTTGCCCCCAAGCGACGTTCGCATAATCCAAGATATTGCAAGTGGCCGCGACACGGTGAACTCGCTTCTAAGAGAAATCGGGTGGAGTAAACCGGCGTTACAAGGTGAGGTGGATAGGATGGTTGCGGACGGCTACCTAACGAAGGAAGGGTTCTGGAAGCATCTGTACATTACTCCAAAAGCCTTCGATCAGGTTCCAAGCCTCCCAAACCGTCCTCCCAAAGAGAAGAAACCGAAGACGCATACGACCAAGTTTGACGTGTCATGGTGGTTAAGTTTCAAACTCATATTCGGAGCATTGCTGGGACTATTCTTCGGATGGTTACTAATCTCAGGGGTTGCGGCGTTGATCTATTGGGCCGCTTACACGTTCTTCCTTCAATCCTACATTCCTGCCAGTATGTTGCCTTGGGTTCCATTCGGAAATCCACTCGTTGATTTTGCTTTGGGAGTGATCAGTGGAACATGGTTCTTCTTGCGACTCAACCCGACACAATTCTTCACGTCGGCTGTCAAGAAAGGGAAGCAAGCATGATCACAAGGGAGAACTTGGAGGAAAAACCGTGGAACGGTCTACAGCTGAACGAGAAGCAAACCGAAGAACTCATACATGACCTCATCAACGGCCTGAACAAGCTCCCGGAAACCAGTGCCACATGGACATGCTCTGGAGACACTTTAGTCGCAACTGCGAGGCAGCGGCTTGACGGTAAAGAGTCGCCAATCTTCTTCATCTGCAAAATTCGGAAGTGTCTCATGACTAAAGGCACAGTCGCTTCCAGCCGTTCATTGATGGGAATGGTTCGTTTGGGTAGAGTGTCCGTCGCAGGCGGTATTTTCATTGATTCTTCTATAAAGAGAACCAGGAATGTCGAGCACAGACCGTGGCCGTGATTCGTACCGACGGCGTTCGGTCAGGGACGATTACTTTTGAGATACTCGAACAATCATTCAAGAATGCTTCGACCTACGTGCACCTGTTCGTCAACCCATTCTCCGTCGGCGGATGGGAAACCCAAAGTGTTAACACAGTAATCGGAGTTGCAGTTCCTGAGGAAACATGCCAAGAGATTGGTGCATCAAAGCAACCATCACAATGCCGAAATTCACCCGCATGGAAGCGGGTGGAGGATTTCCGAAGCAATTCAATCAGCATAACGTGTTTCCAGTTCAACTCCTGCTTGACCGCAACGGGCTCAAGATATGGATGAAATGCAAGGAGGTTGTAACACAGATCAAACCCGGCGAGAATTTCACAATCTGGCATTTTGGTGAAGAGAAGGCATCAAGTTATCGCGAACCAACCAAGTGTCCGTACTACCTTGAAGCAAAAGTTAGCGCTGATAACGGGTCAGAGGCGGTGTCGAAGGTCATCGGTGAAATGGGCGGCCTAGCGGACCTTCTAACATTTCGATTACAGTATAGCGTGCAGATAGTCCACGTTGAGGCATATTCGCCAAGTAAAAGTGCCGGAATATTTGATGTCGTGACGTATGCCCAAACTCCTGATTACAGAATCCCAAAGGACGCGGTTGCGGTCTTCGCCGATAAGATTTCGTACAGTTCGTTTGAGCCATCTTGGACTCAGCTTAAGCCTGAAGAAGCGGTTGGAGCCGCGCTACGATGGTATGCGAAAGGTCTCGGTGAAGAGACTCTCATCGATAAATTCACCTTCTACTGGATCGCGTTTGAAACTCTAGCGACGCATTGGCCAGGAATAGATGCGAAACACTGCATGGAATGCCCACGATGTCGTAATGAAATTCCCAAATGCCCTATATGCGGTCAGAGCACTGAATCAAGTCCGAGAATAGCCGAAAGGGCGCGACGGGTCGGAACGCTACTGGGCAGAACACGTGAAGAAATTGAAGCTCTCTACTCAGCACGGCATCTTGTACATGGAACAATACAACTCAAGAGCGAGAAAGAGATCGAGGATTTGCCACCGTTGACTCAAAAATTGAGGGGGCTTGTTGTAGACGCTATAAAGACGCGGCTAGGAGTTGCCAAAGCCGCACCTCCGTTGGTCGAGCCCAACGTTTCTATCATGTGGAGCACGTTGGCTGTGACTGCAACCGCCGAGAACCTGCCTTGGCCTTGTCCTAAGTAGGCATCTTTGGCCGTCTATGGACGCACGGGCTTTTGGCCCAGCGGGCAGGGGCGTGAGGCTTTCTGGCCTGCGAGATTAGGTACGCGACTTAGCGACGCTAGTGGCGGCGACGATAGCTGACAGGACAAATGCGGGGAATCCCCAATCCATGACTAACTTCACTTCGAATTTGAATTCATGAGTTTAAGGAGTCGTAGCTCTTATTGTCTGCTGCCTTGTGCTCGGATTCCGCCGTGAGTCATACGCAATGACAGCTATCAGCAGGGCAAACAACACTAGTAGGATGGGCGATTCCCAGAATGCCAACCCCATACGATATCAAGTAATAACGCCTGAACACGTAGAGAAGTTAACAGCAATTACAAAACTACTGGAGAGCCATTTGTCACAGGAGGAAGTATCTAAGTCAGAGGCCTCCTGAACAAAAGGTGCTTGTTTTCGCGTCACGGAGTCTGGAACCAGGACTACGATGCATGCGGATGTATCGAACTGGACAAGCCTTCACTATGAATTATAACTTATGATTTATTCAAACACGCCAAATCGCAGTTCACACATTCACTAACACCTCGCTTTTTATTCTATGTTAAGAACTTACGATGAGCGCACCGTTTTGCATGTATTTGCCACGAAGGTGATCGTGTGTTGCTGTCCGGGCGCAGTGCTGAAACCCTTGTCATCGTAATGAACTATCGCGAATCCATGTATTTCTCGGCTGTCATTGTTGATGACTGTAATAATCACGGTGTCGCCCAGATGGACTCGAATGATAGGCCACTGTGTCCCTAGGGGTTTGTAGTAGCTTCCGTTCATCCCTGCTAGGGGTCAGGTGGGTCAGACTCTATGATAGTAAAATGAACTACCTGAACGCTTGACGAGGACTGTGACGGTTGACTGCTGAGGAAACCTGCGTACCAAAATGCGGTTACCGAACCAACGCCAATAGCCACTATGACAACTATCACCGTAAGAACCCGACTCATTCGCATTCTGTTTTCATCTCCTCTTTTCTCATTTCGTCGGTTTTTAGGAAGAATTGGATTACGTTCTTCTCGTTCGGCTACCCTCTTCGACCTCTGGAGATATTGTTTCGAATTCAATCAACCATTCGAGAAACACTTGATTTGTGTTTGTCTTCACTAGCGTCTCGTTGCGAGAGGAGCAAGTTTCTGAACACCGCTTCCCGCTTGCGCTCTGAAATCATGTAGTACCTATCATTCCAGTGGTACAACCACCGTTGGGTCTGCGCCGTGTGCTTGCGTCCTGGATAAGCCAACGCCCTTGCATGTAGAATATTCGCCAATATCGCTACCACCCATGGTTTCGATATCAGCGAGCGCTTCTCTGGATTATCGAAAGAGTTCCAGGATGCGATCGTTCTTTCAGACGTTTATTTTGACCAGTTGTGGAATCTTATCGAAGCGAGATCTGTAAAACAATGGGTCCTAATGTCGATGACCGCACTGAAACAGGTGATCAGAAAATCAACCTCAACGACTGTATGATACCTGTGGCGAGTATCCACTAGTCGGGAGTGCGAGATTCGTATGGTATGACCCGACAAACCCTCTTTCTGGAACTGAGTTCAGCGCTTCAGATTATGCTGCAAGAGCAACGGAACTGCTTCCAGAACAATAATATGAAGCGCGACGCACAAAGCGAATAGACCCGAACCATGATTGATGTTGCGTGGGTGTTAGTTGAACGCAAGTCAAGTTAGATTCGTCGGCTATCCCATCGTGATTATCGCCATAATCTTGTTCGCCACCTACGCATTCATTGTCTATAGCAGTCAGGCGGTCTATGTTCCTCCACCCGTGATACGACCACTTATCCCAATCTACTTCAACTACCCCGACACAATCGAACTCCAAACCAATAAAACTGGATTGCAAGTTGCTTTCGTACTCTACGCAAATAGCCCGATAGCCGAAAACACGACCGTTATGGTTGGGACGCACTATGCGGCGATAATCTCGCCCGCATACGGTAATGTGTCCTTCGTGAGGATAGTTTTTGATGAAATTGCACCCGCGACTTTCAATCTCCAACCGACTCAAGGATGGTTGGGGGGAATAGAAATGGGACCATGGTGGGAACAGCCATATCCAAGTCGGAATGCGAGCCGTCTTACACCCGTAGTTCTTGCACCTATGGCAATCATGTCTTTCAAGTGGCTTGTCTCTGGAGATTACTCGCCGACAATCCAGATTCAATTCTTCAATAGTTCTGTTCTGTTGCAATATACCTATGAAGAAATCAAGATTCATGTTGCCTCTCTGGTTGACATTCAAAATCAGCAAATTGCAATTGAGAACCAAAAGCTTACGGTTCAAAACGAGAACTTGAACAATGTGAATACCGTGCTTACCGTTGCCTTGGTCGCAGTCGCCTTTGTCGAAGCTTTCAGAATAGTTGAGGACTTCGCTAGGGACCGAGGCAGAAATCAATCATGATCTCCTGACAATATGACGAACAAACCAATCACCATCACCAAGACTGGTAAAATGAGGGAAACTAGGAAGAGTAGGAGTACTCCCGGATTTCCCGACCTTGCTAAAGAACCGGGTTAATGTCATAGTGGCACTATCTAACTAGGTTCATCATGGATTCGTATGGTATACCACATGGTGCCCTTCGGACCCACCACCAATGTAGTTAAGTCGACTTAATTCCCGAATCCGCGAAATTCAACTAGGTAGGTTCAAGTCCCGGCGGCCCCACCAACCGGCTAACAGTTACCAGTAAACCGGTGTAAAAATCCCCTACCCCATTCCTGACGTCAAGAGAAACTGCGGGAATTCAAATCCCACGCTTGCTTCCACCGAATAATTGCAGGCTATGGCCAAGGCGCCGGTAAGGCTGACCTAGTCGGATTTTCTGCG